>ENA-OQBT01000052-OQBT01000052.1-human-gut-metagenome-genome-assembly--contig:-NODE-52-length-70045-cov-8.844890_pt1 | contig 70045 bp, 61 predicted proteins | sample MGYA00242749_ERZ504557 | MGnify/ENA primary metagenome ERZ504557 (study PRJEB26092, sample SAMD00036243) | human gut metagenome | host: Homo sapiens | study: EMG produced TPA metagenomics assembly of...
GGAAACGTATGAAAAAAAGCGAAATGTCTGAACGACTGATAAGCTTATTCCACACCAAACCAAACGAAACATTCAGTCTGAAACAATTATCAAGCAGTCTGAACCTCACTACACATCCGCTTAAAATGCTTTGTGCCGACATCATTACTGAAATGATTGAGGATGATTTTCTGCAAGAAGTAGAAAAAGGACACTACAAACTGAACGACCACGGCCTGATTATGACTGGCGTCTTTCAGCGTAAAAGCAACGGCAAGAACTCCTTCATCCCCGATGATGGTGGAGAAACTATTTTCATAGCCGAACGTAATTCGGCACATGCCATGAATAATGACAAAGTAAAAATAGCCCTCTTTGCCAAACGTAAGAATCGGAATCCGGAAGGTGAAGTGATAGAAATTCTGGAACGTGCCAATGATACTTTTGTCGGTACACTGAAAGTAGAGAAATTCTACGCCTTCCTGCTGACCGAGAACCGCACCCTGGCAAATGATATTTTTATCCCGAAAGATAAGCTGAAAGGTGGAAAGAATGGGGACAAAGCGGTTGTGAAAATTGTAGAATGGCCCGAAGAGGCAAAAAATCCGATAGGACAAGTCATTGATATCTTGGGAAAAGCAGGAGAAAACACAACTGAGATGCATGCCATTTTGGCCGAATTCGGTTTACCTTACGTATATCCTAAGAATGTAGAAACCGCTGCCGAAAAGATTCCGGCAGAGATTTCCGAAGCGGACTATGCAGAACGTGAAGATTTCCGCAATGTAACAACTTTCACCATTGACCCCAAAGATGCAAAGGACTTTGATGACGCGCTCTCCATCCGTCTCATCAAACCGGGACTATGGGAAGTAGGCGTGCACATTGCCGATGTTACTCATTACGTAAAAGAAGGAAGCGTTATCGACAAAGAAGCTGAAAAGCGCGCTACTTCCGTTTATCTGGTAGACCGTACCATCCCCATGTTGCCCGAACGGCTGTGTAACTTCATCTGTTCCCTCCGCCCCGACGAAGAGAAACTGGCATTCTCCGTCATTTTCAATATGAATGAAAAGGGAGAGGTGAAAGACTCGCGCATCGTGCACACCATTATAAAGAGCGACCGCCGTTTCACCTATGAGGAGGCGCAAAAAGTGATTGAAACGGGTGAAGGCGACTACAAAGAAGAAATTCTGGAGCTGAACAAACTGGCACAAATCCTGCGTAAACAAAGATTGCTGCCGGTGCTATTGATTTTGACCGCATAGAAGTGAAATTTGAGATAGACGAAACCGGCAAACCACTCAGTGTCTACTTCAAAGAATCCAAAGAAGCCAATAAGTTGATAGAAGAATTTATGTTGTTGGCCAACCGCACGGTTGCCGAAAGAATCGGTAAAGTACCTAAAAACAAGAAAGCCAAAGTATTCCCTTATCGTATCCACGACCTTCCGGACCCCGATAAACTGGAGAACTTGAATTGGTTTATCAATCGCTTCGGATATAAGATACGTACATCGGGTAGCAAAACAGAGATATCCAAATCCATCAATCGTTTACTGGACGACATAAAGAATAAGAAAGAACAAAATCTGGTGGAAACCGTATCCTTGCGTGCCATGCAAAAGGCCCGTTATTCCACTCATAATATTGGCCACTATGGTCTGGCATTTGACTATTATACTCACTTTACCTCACCTATCCGCCGTTTTCCGGATATGATGGTTCATCGTCTGCTCACCCGCTATCTGGCAGGAGGACGTACGGTACAGGAAACGAAATACGAAGAGTTGTGCGACCATAGTTCTGAAATGGAACAAATCGCCGCCAATGCAGAACGTGCTTCTGTAAAATACAAACAAGTAGAGTTTATGGGTGAACGTTTGGGCATGGAGTTCGATGGAGTCATTTCCGGAGTTACCGAATGGGGACTTTATGTGGAATTGAACGAAAACAAGTGCGAAGGTATGGTTCCCATGCGTGACCTTGGTGATGATTATTATGATTTCGATGAAAAGAACTATTGTCTGACGGGGCGCCGGCATCACAAAAAATTCAGTTTGGGAGATCCGGTTACCATTAAAGTGGCCCGCGCCAATCTGGAGAAAAAGCAACTTGATTTCGCTTTGATCGAGAAATAAAGATTAACATCCTGTTGTAGGGGCAGACTGGATCTTTCCCTACAACAAGACAATAGTTTCATTTACTTCACTCTTCTATTCAACTGATTATTCGCTTTATCCGGCTTGGATTTACCGATCCGTTTGCCACCGGACTTCTTTTTAGTTTCCTGTTTCGCCTTAAAAGCAAATGGATTTTTCTTATTTACCATAAATATTCCCTTTTTCTGCAAAAATAAAGGATTAAAGTCAATATTCATTCTATTTATTGGCAATAATATAGAATTTACTTACTTTTGTCCTTCCAAAACATTCAATTCATGACTACATTCAATTACACGAACATATTAACGCAGGCAGTAGATGAATTATCTGAAAGCCAGTCCTATAAAGGATTATTCCATCAACACAAAGATGGAGATCCTTTACCATCTGCCAAATCCCTATACAAGATAGTAGAATTGGCACGCGCCATTATCTTCCCTGGTTACTTTGGTAATTCCACCGTTAACAGCCATACCATCAACTACCATATCGGTGTAAATGTAGAAACCCTGTTCGGCCTGCTGACTGAACAAATTCTGGCAGGACTTTGCTTCGGACAAGAAAACAGTAAAAATGCAACCGATGACAATGAACCGTGCAGAGAAACAGCCTCTTTGCTGGCAGCTCGTTTCATCAATAAATTACCCGAACTCCGCCGCATTCTGGCTACCGATGTAGAAGCCGCATATTATGGTGATCCCGCCGCCACATGCTTTGGTGAAATCATCAGTTGCTATCCAGCTATCCGAGCTATCAGCAATTACCGCATCGCACATGAGCTGTTAATACTGGGTGTACCTTTAATCCCACGCTTCATTACAGAAATGGCACATTCGGAAACCGGTATCGATATTCATCCGGGGGCACAAATAGGACATCATTTCACTATTGACCACGGTACAGGTGTAGTAATCGGAGCAACCAGCATCATCGGAAATAATGTGAAGCTCTATCAAGGGGTAACATTAGGAGCTAAAAGCTTTCCGCTAGACAATAATGGAAATCCCATTAAAGGCATTCCACGTCATCCTATTTTGGAAGACGATGTCATTGTATATTCCAATGCAACAATCTTAGGGCGTGTTACTATTGGCAAGGGGGCTACCGTAGGAGGTAATATTTGGGTAACAGAAAATGTACCTGCCGGATCACGTATCGTACAACGAAAAAACAAAGAACGAATAAAGACCTTTTGTCATCATAGATTAGTTTGGATTACATTCATAATTTATCAAGTTTTAAATATGTGTAAATCCATGTAATCTATGATCAGAAACTTCTTTATGCACCACGGAAGTCTCAGCACAAAGCAGCATCTCTGTGTATAATCGGCATCAATCACAAGAGAACCTCCAAATTTCTCAGCCAGCAACCGGCAGATAGGAAGCCCTAATCCTGTCCCTCGCATAAAATCATCTAATTGGGTAAAACGTTCAAATACAAAATCATGCTTGTCTTTAAGAATTCCTTTCCCTGTATCAATAATAAGTAATAAGTCTGCCGCCCCATGCAAAATAGTAATATTTTAAATTATCCAGCCTCAAACATACTTTCTTCACCTCATCCGTCTGTTTCAATATATTCTCTTCATCATTCTTATAATAAAAATAATCCAGCTTAATACAATAAGAAATAATTTGCATATGCTTATCGCCCGATTCCTCACTTCTTTGCAGAAGAGTATCACACATACTTAAAACAAGAGGGGAATCCATAATTTGAAGAAAAACATAAATTGACAAATAAAAACAGAAAAAGGAGCACCGACACTCTGATACTCCTTTCTCCTAAACTAAAGCAAACCAACGGTTACTTTGAAGCATATGCGCACAACATCCACACCATTTTTTCCTGTTCCTTCAAATAGTCACTCATCACCGCTACAGTAGCCTCATCACCGGCCTGTGAAGCGACAGCCAAAAGTTTACGCTCCTCCACGATGAAATGACTGTAAGTTTCCAAAATGTTGTTCAATGCTTCGTCACCGTTTGTAACACCCTCTACCTCTTTTATATTCGATACTTTCAAATAATCGCTATACTTGTTCTTCGGGACGCCTCCCAGCATCAGGATACGTTCTGCCAGTTCATCCACTTTCTCGGCTGCATTGTTATACAAATCCTCAAATTTGCTGTGCAGTACAAAGAAACCATGCCCTTTAATATTCCAGTGGAACCCACGAAGATTAGCATAAAATACTTGGTAGTCTGCCAATAATTGTTGCAATGATTCTACTACCTTTGCAGCTGCCGCTGAATCTAACTTGATATAATCTAATGTTCTCATAATGTTTTTATTTTTAAATTGATTACTTTTATTTTTTTCTCTGATGCAAAGATAAGGGGGAAAATAATGCGTGTCAAACTGATAATTTCTATCTTTGTATAGATAAAATCTATTAAGCTGAAAATTATGAACCTGCAACAACTGGAATATATCCTTGCCGTGGATGAGTTAAGGCACTTTGCCAAAGCTGCCGAATACTGTAATGTAACACAACCCACCTTGAGTGCCATGATACAAAAGCTGGAAGATGAGTTAAACACCAAATTATTCGACCGTACCACCCAACCCGTCCAACCTACACTGACAGGACGGAAAGTGATAGAACAAGCCAGAATAACCTTGCGCCAGGCCAATCTGATTAAAGATATAGTAAAGGAAGAAGCATGTTCGTTAGGAGGTATATTCCGTATAGGAGTCCTGCCTACAATCGCACCCTACCTGCTACCCCGTTTCTTTCCCGAACTAATGGAAGAATACCCTTCCTTGGACATCAGAGTTACAGAGATGAAAACACAAGAATGCCTGGAGGCACTGAAAGCGGGTGAACTGGAAGCTGTCCTTATTGCCGGAGCAGCAGAAGGGGCCCATTTCCACTCCATACCTCTTTATTATGAATCTTTTTTAGGATATGTTTCAAGACATAACGCTCTCTTTAAAAAAGAAATGATCCGTTCCAGCGAAGTCAGCGGTGAACAGTTGTGGCTGTTGGACGAAGGACATTGTTTCCGCGACCAACTGATGCGTTTCTGCCAATTGGAATCCGCCCAGTCTTGTCAAATTGCATACCGGCTGGGAAGCATGGAAACTTTCATGCGCATGGTAGAGAGCGGAAAAGGTATCACATTTATCCCCGAACTAGCCGTATTGCAACTCAATGACGAACAAAAACGACTGGTGCGTCCGTTTGCCATGCCACGTCCCACACGGAGAATCTACATAGTGACACGTACAGACTTCATTCGTCATACCCTGCTCAATATGCTGATAGAAAAAATCAAAGCCTGCATACCTAAAGAGATGCTGACATTGCAAAATGGTCAAAAAGTAGTATGACAGCAAACTTTTTAATAAAACAGTAACGTCCTATACACCTTCCTGTAACAGGTAAATACGATATTTGCAGTACAATAAAAAAGGAGGTATATATGAAACTTAAAAGCAATGAATATCAGATAGAATGTACACCCGACGGGGAATATTACGCCTTTTTAACAGACTACCACCAATGCTGCACTTACGGTGAAACTGCCGAAGAAGCATTGGAAACCCTGTCAGATATCGCCGATGAGTTTTTCAGCGAAGTAAACGAAGTCTATCTGGCAGAAGAACTCGCATAAAAGTCACTCAACCTATTAATCATAGAATTCTCTTACAGAAACCATACCTGTGCGATACAGATATGGTTTCATTTTTATCCTAAACATGCCCCATACGGTATAGACTGTATCCCAGATAAACCAAATACAAACAAGAGACCAGTATCATTAAAGCACAAACCACATATCCTTTACGTTTCTCATTCGTCAATTCCATTTTCATTCTGATTTCTATTTAAGTTTCTTGATTCAGCAAAAATGGCAAATTCCTGTGTAGAATTTATTTCTATAGGATAACAATTATATTGCCGGATACATTTTTTCAATTTATTCCAAAGATACACCAAATCCCGTTTTCAAAGACTTTTTATAATTGAAGATAAATAAAGAACCCCGGCAAAGAGAGCGGATGTCCCGATTTCATCCTCTTTTTTGCTTCATCAGACAGATTAATTCTCTAAATAATTGATTAGCAAACAGAAAATCATTAAATTTGTCCCATCAATTGAAATTACGTAATTATCATTTAAGATGAAGGAAGAATTCGAGCTAATCGCCAAGACTTTCCAGGGACTGGAAGAAGTACTGGCAAAAGAACTCACCGAGCTGGGAGCCAGCAATATAGAAATAGGAAGACGCATGGTAGCCTTTATGGGCGATAAAGAAATGATGTATAAGGCAAACTTCTGCCTGCGTACTGCCATCCGCATCCTGAAACCCATTAAACATTTTGAGGCGAAGAATGCGACGAAGTTTACGAAGCTATCAAAACCATTGCATGGGAAAACTTCTTGGATAAAGATAAAAGTTTTGCCGTAGACGCTGTGGTTTTCTCGAACGAATTCCGTCACTCCAAGTTCGTGGCCTATAAAGTAAAAGATGCCATTGTGGACTATTTCCGTGAAAAGACAGGAGAGCGCCCCTCGGTACGCATCAACCATCCCGATGTGGCACTGAACATCCATATAGCCGAAGATAAATGTACTCTGTCACTAGATAGCTCGGGTGAGTCACTCCACCGCCGGGGTTATCGCCAGGAAGCCGTAGAAGCTCCTTTGAATGAGGTACTGGCAGCCGGTATGATCCTGATGACCGGATGGAAAGGCGAATGTGATTTGATAGACCCGATGTGCGGTTCAGGAACAATCCCTATCGAAGCCGCCCTGATAGCACGTAACATCGCTCCCGGCGTATTCCGCAAGGAGTTCGCTTTTGAAAAGTGGAACGATTTTGATCAGGAACTATTTGACCGCATCTACAATGACGACTCACAGGAACGTGAGTTCACACATAAAATTTTTGGATATGACAACAATCCGAAAGCAAATGAAATCGCCACTCACAATGTGAAAGCAGCCGGACTGAGCAAGGAAATTATCTTAAAAATCCAACCGTTCCAGCAATTTGAGCAACCCAAAGAAAAAAGCATCATCATCACCAACCCTCCTTATGGAGAACGTATCTCAACCAATGACTTGCTGGGCCTGTATCAAATGATAGGCGAACGTCTGAAACACTCTTTCACCGGCAATGATGCATGGGTACTAAGTTACCGTGAAGAATGTTTTGACCAGATTGGTTTAAAGCCTTCTATAAAAATTCCCCTGTTCAACGGTTCGTTGGAATGCGAATTCCGCAAATACCAATTATTCGACGGCAAATTCAAAGAATTCCGTAGTGAAAATGCCGATCGGGAGTTCAAGCCCCGCCGAGAAGAAATCCGTCCGCACCGTAACACGGAAAAAGTAGAATATGGAGAACGCAGAGAACATCGTAGTTTTGACAACAGACGTGAAGGACACGGAGAGTACAAAGGAGGAGAGCGCAGAGAAAGACGCTCTTTTGATGACAAACGTGAGAGACGTGGCGATTTCAAAAGAGGAGAACACCGCAACTTTGGTGACAAACGTGAAGGCCGCGACAATTTCAAAAGCAGCCCCCGTAAATTTGACGACAATAAGGAAAAGACAGAAGAATAAACAGTTATGAGAAAATTAATCAATCTGATCGCCTTATTAATCATGGCTTCATCTGTAACATGGGCACAAGACAAGAAAAGTTTCACACTGGAAGACTTGATGCCGGGAGGAAACAATTACTATAACCTGCTTCCACAGAATCTGTATGGTTTGCAATGGTGGGGGGATGTATGCATCAACGCCGACATAGAAGAGGTAAAAACCATCCATCCGGCAAATGGAAAGGAAAACGTACTTATCACTTTGCAGGAAGTGAATGAACTGTTGGCAAACAAGAAATTAGGGAAAATCAACCACTTCAGAAATGTATCTTTCCCATACGCTGAAAAGATGATGTTGGTAAATACCACATCCAATAAAGTGCTGATCGATTTAACTAAAAAGGAAATAATATGGAGTCAGCCTCTCTCTCCTAAAGCCGCCAACCAGGACTGGAACAAGGAAAGCCGTTCATTGGCTTATACCCTTGACAACAATCTGTTTGTAACGACTGCGACGGGAAAACACAACAAGTCACCGATGAACCGAAAGGCATCGTATGCGGACAAAGCGTACACCGTCAGGAATTTGGTATCTCAAAAGGTACTTTCTGGAGTCCGAAAGGAAATCTGCTTGCTTTCTACCGTATGGACGAGAGCATGGTAACCGATTATCCACAAGTAAATACCTCCACCCGCATAGCAACACTGGAGCCGGACAAGTACCCGATGGCAGGAATGACCAGCCACAAAGTGACTGTCGGCATCTACAATCCGGCTACCCAAAAAACAGTTTATCTGAAAGCCGGAGACCCCACCGACCGTTATTTCACCAATATCAGCTGGAGTCCTGACGAAAAAAGCGTTTATGTCATTGAACTGAACCGTGACCAGAACCATGCCCTGCTATGCTGCTATGATGCGGAAACAGGAGAGCCACTGAAAAATAACCCCCTTTACGAAGAGGAGCATACTAAATATGTAGAACCTCAACATCCCATTGTCTTTCTGCCTTGGGACCACACGAAGTTTATCTATCAGAGCCAGCGCGACGGCTACAACCATCTTTACCTGATGGACACCAAGACTTCCATATATCCGGAATCACATGGAGCCTCGGCCGGAGGTTCTTACCGGGAAAGCTACAAAACCAGACAGCTTACCCAAGGCAACTGGTAGTACAAAACATCCTCGGATTCAATGAAAAGACCAAGGAAGTCATCATCATGAGCACAGAGGTTTCCCCTTTGCAGAGCAACGCATACGCTGTGAATGTAAAGACAGGCAAACGCCGCCTCATCGGCAATAAAGATGGTATGCATCATGTACAACTATCCGGTAGCGGCAACTATGTAATAGACAATTATACTTCTTTCACCATTCCCCGGAATATCGAGATCGTTCCCACTTCCGGAAAGGAAAAGACTGTCAGCCTGTTGACAGCTACCAATCCGATGGAAGCATACAATATGCCCGAAATCACCGTCGGTACCCTCAAGGCTGCCGACGGCAAGACCGACTTATACTACCGCCTGATAAAACCGGTAAATTTTGACCCAAACAAAAAATACCCGGCCGTAGTCTACGTGTATGGCGGTCCACATGCCCAGCTAATCCACAACAACCGCAACTATGACGCCCGCGGATGGGATATTTACATGGCACAACTGGGTTACGTCATGCTGACCGTTGACAACCGGGGCAGTGACAACCGGGGACTGGAATTTGAGAACTGTACGTTCCGCCAATTAGGAACCGAAGAGATGAAAGACCAAGTGAAAGGAGTGGATTTCTTAAAATCGTTGGGTTATGTGGACAATAACCGCATTGGCGTACACGGTTGGAGTTTCGGTGGTTTCATGACCACCAACTTGATGCTGACTTACCCCGAGTTATTCAAAGTAGGAGTAGCCGGCGGCCCTGTCATCGACTGGGCTTACTACGAAGTAATGTACGGCGAACGCTACATGGATACTCCACAAACCAACCCCGAAGGCTACAAGAACGCCAACCTGAAGCTGAGAGCCGGAAATCTGAAAGGACGCCTGGAAGTGATCATTGGCGCCAATGACCCCACTTGTGTCCCTCAGCACAGCATCAGTTTCCTCCGTGCCTGCATTGATGCCGGGACCCAACCCGATTTCTTTATGTATCCGGGCGACGGCCATAATATGTTCGGACGCGATCGTGTCCACTTGTATGAACGCATTACACGCTATTTTGAAGACCATTTAAAATAAACAAAAGATAAGATTATGAAACTGTTGCTATTAGGCTCAGGCGGACGTGAACACGCCCTGGCATGGAAGATTGCTCAAAGTCCCAAAATTGAGAAACTATATATCGCTCCGGGAAATGCCGGCACAAGTAATGTAGGCGAGAATGTAGCGATTAAAGCAGATGACTTTACAGCAATCAGGGAGTTTGTAGTAAAGAATAATATAGATATGGTAGTGGTAGGTCCCGAAGACCCGTTAGTCAAAGGAATCTATGATTATTTCAAAAAAGATGAAGCGCTGAAAAACATTCCTGTTATCGGGCCTTCAAAAGCAGGTGCGGTACTGGAAGGCAGCAAGGAGTTCGCCAAAGGCTTCATGCAACGCCATAACATCCCGACAGCCGGTTACAAAAGTATCACTGCCGCAAATCTGGAAGAAGGATTAGCCTTTCTGGAAACATTGGAAGCTCCATACGTACTGAAAGCCGACGGTCTTTGCGCCGGAAAAGGCGTACTGATTCTTCCCACCTTGGAAGAAGCCAAGGAAGAATTGAAAAAAATGCTGAGCGGAATGTTCGGTAACGCTTCCGCCACCGTAGTGATTGAAGAATTCCTGAGCGGTATAGAATGTTCCGTATTCGTTCTGACCGATGGAAAAAACTACAAGATTCTGCCCGAAGCAAAAGACTACAAACGCATCGGCGAAGGCGACAAAGGGCTGAACACCGGTGGTATGGGTAGTGTATCTCCTGTTCCGTTTGCCGACAAAGCATGGATGAAAAAAGTGGAAGACCGTATCATCCGCCCTACAGTAGAAGGACTGGCAGCAGAAGGCATCGACTATAAAGGCTTTATTTTCTTCGGCCTAATTAATGTAAAGGGCGAACCGATGGTCATTGAATACAATGTACGCATGGGCGACCCGGAAACGGAAAGTGTCATGTTGCGCATCAAGAGTGACTTGGTGGAACTGCTTGAAGGAGTGGCAACAGGCAATCTGAATGAAAAAGTCTTGGAGATAGACCCCCGTTCGGCAGTATGCGTCATGCTGGTATCCGGCGGATATCCGGAGCATTATGACAAGGGATTTGCCATCAGCGGAATAGAAGAGATTGAAAACAGCATTGTATTCCATGCAGGAACGGCACTGAAAGACGGCCAGGTAGTCACTAGCGGCGGGCGTGTCATTGCAGTCAGCTCCTACGGCGCCAATAAAGAAGAAGCCTTGGCACAATCATTCACCAATGCGAAGAAAATCAATTTCGACAAGAAATATTTCCGTTCTGATATTGGATTCGACCTGTAATCAGCGGACTATTAACCCATGGCAGGCTATGACAAATTCCAGACAGATATGGCAAAGGAAGATTCACCTTCCCTGTTGCCATCCTTATATGCCTGCTTCTCCGGATCATCACCGGCAATGAATGGCAGGATGTAATCAATTTGCTAGTCTGTGCTTTGACTGCTTATCTGCTGATCGAGATAAACACCGCCTTCACGCTGATACGGACACGCAGTACCTTGCATGTCAGCTTTTATATATTCCTGTCCACAACCTGTCTGTTTCTGCATTCCTTCCAGTATGCCGTTTTTGTGCCGCTCGCCTTTCTGATCGCTACTTCCCAATTATTCAGTAGCTACGAATCTCCCTATCCGGCGGGAAGTATATTCCACGCTTTCTTTTTCATCGGACTGGGAAGCCTGTTGTTTCCACAGTTACTTTATTTTGTACCTCTGTTCTATTTGGGAATGATTAGTTTCAGATCCCTGTCACTCAAAAGTTTCTTTGCCGGGCTTACAGGACTCTGTATGCCCTACTGGCTCTTTTTCGGTTACGCGTTCTATTACGACAAAATGAATCTCTTCTATCACCCTTTACAGGAGCTTATTCATTTTCAACCCATCAGTTATGGGACATTAGGAATGGACAGGATCATATCCTGTGGAATCATCACCTTGATATCACTGGTCAGCAGCGTGCATTATTTCCATGTTTCTTATTTAGATAAGGTGCGCACGCGTATATTCCTTTCTTTCCTGATCACCGTTGAAGCCTGGATTTATTTACTGGGTATCTTACAGCCACAGCATTTCGACATCCTGTTACAGATGCAAATCATTGTAGGGTCCATTTTAACAGGACATTTATTTACTTTAACCCACAACCGCTTTACCGGCATCTTTTTCATCACTACATTTGTTCTATTAATAGTTCTAACTATATACAATTTATGGATGCAATTCTTCAATTCCTGATCGACTGGGGATATTGGGGCCTTTTTCTAGGCTCTTTTATAGCCGGAAGTGTTCTCCCGTTCAGCTCGGAGGCCGTACTGGCAGCCTGTGTCGGTCCGTTGGGCTTAGACCCGGTGATCAGTATAGCTGCCGCCACCGCCGGCAATGTTGCCGGCGGCATGACCTGCTACTGGATGGGACATCTGGGCAATATGGAATGGATCGAGAAATATTTTCATGTAAAAAAAGAGAAGATGGACCGTGCGGAGCGGTTTGTACACGGACGGGGTGCCTGGATGGCTTTCTTCGCCTTTATCCCTATTTTGGGAAGTGCCATATCCATTGTATTAGGCATGATGCGTGCCAATATATGGATTGTCATTCTCGCTATGACCATCGGAAAGATACTCCGCTACGCCTTATTGGTATGGGGGGTATTGGAAGCCTCCGCTTTAATGCATTAAAATTATGAAACTGGAACAAACAGCAGATGGAAGTTATACCCTCTATGTACCCGAACTGGACGAACATTATCATTCGGTGAAAGGGGCACTGACGGAGTCACAACATATCTTTATCGAAATGGGATTAAAACATTCTCCCGTTTCCGAGCCCCACATTCTGGAGATAGGACTAGGAACAGCTGAATGCCTTTCTGACACTGCTTTCAGCAGAAGAAACCCGACGGAAAGTACATTATACCGGTATCGAACGCTATCCGTTAGCCGAAGAAACCTTGAAACAACTGGACTACCCCCGCCTGATCGGCAAACAGCATGAGGAGGATTATTACGCCATCCACCAGGCACCCTGGGACACGGAAACAGAGGTATCCCCTTGGTTCACATTACATAAAATTGAAGACGATTTTACCCGGCTTTTCAACCCGGTGGAAGGCAGCCGTCCTGCCGTTCCCTTATACGATATCGTCTACTTTGATGCCTTCGCTCCCGAAAAACAACCCGAAATGTGGGAACAATCTCTCTTCGATACTTTATACAAGGTATTGAATGACGGAGGTATCCTGACAACTTACTGTGCCAAAGGGTGGTAAGAAGGATGTTGCAAACAGCCGGATTCACAGTAGAACGCCTTCCCGGCCCTCCGGGGGGAAAACGCGAGATACTGCGGGCAACCAAGTCTGATTAAACTTCTAGGACCGAAACTGATGAATGGTCAAGTTTCACCTAAAACAGTAAAACCGTTGTAAAATCCTTCAAATCCGTCATATACGCATAACTGCATATTTATCAGCAAATTACCATGAAACATTCATCGCTGAATCCGTCATAGATTCTTCATATTCTTTTTCCACGCTGAGATGATTGCCGTTATATACATAAAAAATCTCCGGCTTATCACAAGCCAGAGATTCTGTTTTATAAATTTAAAGTTTTTATTATATAAGATTCTCCCGTCGGAGAAAGTCTTATCTTGGAATTGTTAGTGAGAGTGCCCCGAAAGTCACTCTCATTTTTTAAGACTCTACTGTTAGAAACAATTAGTTCAAAGTCTGTACATAGAATGTCAAGTCTTTAGTCATGCCAAATACATCTGTGATATGATATGTGATTTCGATAACCTTACCATTACCTACTTCCTTGGCAATATCAAACTTCATCTTGTTGGTATTGGCAGTTTGAGCAGCACCGTCTAAGATATAAGTTACCACATTTGTAGCCTGTTGATCCATCTTGCAGAAGGATACAAGCCATAGAATGAAGGATCAGCCTTATCTACAACAATGCTTTGTCTGTTATTTACCAATGAAGAGTTCAATTCGGCACGTAATGCAGCAGTTACACCTTGTGCGGCAGCACGGTCAAACAGATAGTACGGTTTGTCGAATGCATCAGCCAAAGTGAAATCAGTATTGCTTACTTCGAATGCATACTTCAAAATGGTCTGCAAACCATCTGTTGAATAAACAGCTTTTGCAATGAACGGATTCTCTTTTGTACCCTTAGATGCTACTTTTGCAACCTTAGAGTCAGCAATACGGCTGGCGAACTGTAATATAATATCATCCTTAGCTTCTGTATAAACATTGAAGTGATGATATTTAACATCGGTCAAAGTATATGCATCCATGTTACCGGCTGTGCCATAGAAGCCGATTGTATTCCATTCAGTATATAATGAGCTATTTGAGATATCGGCAAGAGTTACATAGCTTTCATTAGTCTTACCAATAATTTGGAACGAGTTAGTCGGAACCAATACTTCATACCAGTTAGCTTCAACATTTGCTTGTGCATTGTAAGCACCATTCTGGTAATTATAAACTCCCTTGAATGCATCACGCATATCAGCAGCAACAGCATCATAGCGGTCCAACAGTTTTTCACCATATACTTTCAATACATCATTTCCGTCTTTGTCTTTAGACCAAGCAGACGTACGGTTAGCTACAGATTCACGTTTGATCGGGCAGTTAGTAGGCATCTGCAATTCGAATGAGAAGTTCATTCTTGCCACTTCGTATTGATCATAACGAGTTGCGATTTCTACACGGAACGCGTTGTCCAAAGGTAATGCAATCTTCGTGTTGTCACCACTATACTGACGATCGTCTGTTGTGTAATAAGGAGCAGTTACATGTCCTCCTAATTCACTGTCAACCTTGAATGTTACCTTCAATGCGGTAATCTTATCCAAATCACGGATGTTTCCGGTCAGACAAGACTTGCCGGTTGCGTCTACATAATCAAATTCAATGTATTTGTCCAGCAATGCACCATTGTATGCAACACGGTCCCAAGTACCTTGGTTGTTGATAGGATCACCACCGGTCAGTTCTACATTGAAGTCAAGGTCATTGCTACCATATTTCTTATCGAATACACTTCTGTTGATTTCTTGTGGATCGGTTGAATTACCCATGCTGCGTGCAATCGCATCAATCCATTTCATCTTGCCTGCATCTCCCAAAGTATTGAAAAATTCTGTCAAGTCAAGTGCCTTACTCCATCCATACCATCTGGTTTGATCGGCAATAACCGTAGCATTGAATGGCGCAACGATATCTTCCAGGAACTTGTCAGGAACAGTCACAGCCTCATCATTAAAGTTGACAGAGAAGTAAGTCTTACCTTTCTGACCGTTTATCAAGATGTAGTTGTAAATGAACGGAATAGTATTGTTCACTACAGCTTCTTTCTTAGCGATGAAACGATAACCGTCTTCAGTAATCTCCACACCATATTTTCTGATGGATTCATCTGTAATCTTACTCTTGTCTATTTCCAGATAGTAGTCGTATACCAATACAGAGTCTTCTGCCCATTGATCATAGCCGTCAGAACTAAATCCTAGTATATCGAAGGAAGGAGTATATTCCTTTCCATACAAGAATGAGCTTCCTGAAGGAGCAAATGTCAAGCCATTAATGTAAATGTTTTCAGTTGCGTTTACATTGCTGGCTTTGAATGTATATACAAACGGGGATTTTACTACTTCTCCATTATTTTTTGATGTAGCTTTCAGTGCAAACAGGTACTTGTCACCATCATTAGCCTTGAACTGGCCTGCATAGTCAGGACGTCCCTGGCTTCCGGCTGCATCCAAATCCCATTTCTGTACGTCACGAGGCAGTAACCACATACCGTTGGCCGATGTAGCACGGGTAGCTGTAGTAGCTTTGCCGGTCCATGCTTGGGGAGCACCAAAATTCAATCCCCAAGGAGTGGTGTTGTCTGTAGATACAAACGCCCAGTCATAAGCGTCAGCATCAGCACCTGCGGGATTCACTTGCATCTTGATGTCGCGGTCGGCAGTAGGATACATACCTTTCAACATTTTGCCGTTTACAGCTTTATGTCCTGCCCAATCCACGTCATTATTCAATATACCATAATAGATATCGAAATCTTGAGCATAGTTTTGTCCGTTCAGTTCAGGAATAATGCTTAACAATGCAGCTCCACCCGGAATAAAGATAGTTTTCGGCTCACCGTTTGCTTCTGTTACAGTAAAGTTGTAACCACCGGCAACTTCAACCACTCTCAGACCACCGGCAATATATTCGGTATCCACGTATGCACCTTTTTCAGCATCCCATACCTGCCAATAACCAGTTTCCTCGTTCACTTTGGCATCGTGTCCGGCAGCGGCAGCATCACCCGGTTCGCCTTGGTCACCTTTGTCACCCTTATCACCTTTGGCAGGATATTCAGATTTCACACCGTCAAATGCCCAGTAACCGTCGATAATGGTCACAACTGTACCATTCTTACCGTCTTCACCCTTGTCACCTTTAATAGTTTCAATGGTACTCGTAGAGTTGTCACTCCAGGTTACAGTGATACCGTCACCGTTCTTCACTACGTTGGTAACATACTTACCAGCATCAACTTTTGCCTGTAAAGCTGAAAGAGCCGACTTGATATCGACCAGTTCCTTGTCGATGCGGTCAATGTCCTCATCATAGTCTTTACAAGACACAAATGTTCCTGTTGACGAAACCATTAAGGCTCCGAACAGAACTGCACTTAAAAACTTTTTGTTCATAAATAAAGATTTAAATTTATAAATTTAAAAAACTAAAAATTGGTTATACATATACTGTTATAAAAGGACTTCATTCTTTATTTCCAAGTTTACCAGATTCCTCTCGCGCGCCGCATACCGTTTCGGTGTCATACCCGTCTGACGGACGAAAGCCAGATAGAAAGGACTCTTCGAGCCGAAGCCACTCCGTGACGGAACCTCACCCAGCGGACAACCGCCGTTGCGAAGCAACTCCTTAGCGTATTCCACCCGGTAGCGGTTAAGCAACTCCTTCAGGTGACAACCGAAGTAGCGGTTCACCGCATTGCTCAGGTAAGTCTGGTTTGTTTCGAGCATCACACTCAGTTTCTTTAACGAAAGAGAGGAATCAAGGAATGCCCGACGTATCTCCAACTGATACAATATACCTTTATATATAAGGCTGTCTGCCGGACGAACATCCGACAGTGACGAGAACCGCGCCGTCCACTCGCGACCGGCGGCACGATAGAGCAATGCCTTCTGCCTTACAGAAGTGCCGCTCGTCTTTTTACGTCTCAGAAACAGGTATTCCATCTAAACTCGTTATTCGTTCTTATTGGCTTTTTATGCAGATCTCTTAGTAAGAGATCGACAAACAGACGATAACAAGCTTTAAATCAAAACATTAACTATACACATACAAGGTTAAACCAGAGCTGGCAGAACTAGAAGAAATACTTTTTTTCACAATATTCCATATTTTTTCCGCGAAAAGTGTACTAGTTATCAAAACTTTCCTTATTTTTGCACGTGAAATGTCGATCTCTTACTAAGAGATTTATATTTTTTCATCTTCCAGACATATAATAACTTATTGATTTTCAACCATCCACAACTAATCCCTACTTCCTCCCTTAACATATAGTAAGATAAATACATGAAACAAAGATTGAAAGGATTTTTTTACAATTCTTAGTCTTCATGAATACGAGAGCCTTATATGGCTCTTAAAAAGATTGACAAACGATAAGACACTTCCCACAAAATATAAAGCGCATATTTATAGAGAACTATAAAGACTACATAGAATGCCATATAGAATCTCTTACCTGAAACTAAGGCTTCTCATACAGCCACAGAGCAACCGTATGAAAAGCCTTAACCAAACTGAAATTGCTTATCAATTGAGCAATTTGGGAAGTATTTGTACCTGATTAATGAGCAATTTGCGTATATTTGTTGTTGTTAAACAGAAAAGATAACATTCATGAGAACCAGACATCACATATTTTCCCAATTGCATCCCGGTAAAAGTATCCTTTGTTCATGCTGCATGGCACTGATAGTGTGCCTGTTTACCGCCTGTGACAGTAAACAGCCCACTTCCAGAAAACCGACCCTGACTGTCACCCTGGAGCCCTTGCGCTATTTCACAGAAACCATTGCAGGCGATAAATTCAAGGTAGTCAGCATGGTTCCGAAAGGAAGCAGCCCCGAAACCTACGACCCTACCCCCCAGCAGCTGGTCAATCTGGATAAGAGTATCGCCTACCTGCGCATAGGCTATATCGGTTTTGAACAAGCCTGGATGGATAAACTGACCACGAATGCCCTCATCTGAAAATATTCGATACTTCAAAAGGGATAGATGTCATACAGGAAGCAGGATACAACCACGGTGACCATCATCACGAAGGGGGATAGAGCCTCATATATGGAACTCCGCACGCAATGCCTCAGTAATCGCCCGTAATATCTACGCCGCCCTGAGCGAACTGGACAGTGCAAACGAGCCCTATTACAAACATCGTTTGGACAGTCTGCAACAAATTATCGCACAGACAGACACGGAAGTTCGTGACCGACTACAGAATGCCGACACCACTTTCCTCATCTATCATCCGGCACTCAGTTATTTTGCCCGGGACTATGGATTGAAGCAAATCAGCATTGAAGAAAGAGGAAAAGAACCCTCGCCCGCCCATCTGAAAGAATTGATAGAAACCTGCCGCCGGGACAATGCCCGGGTTATTTTTGTCCAGCAGGAATTCGATACGCGCAATGCCAGACTGATAGCAGATGAATTGGGGATTACCGTTGTTCCCATCAATCCGCTAAGTTACGAATGGCAGGAAGAGATGATTAATGTAGCAAAAGCACTTGCCAAATAATACAGCCTTATGACGAATCCCATTATACAACTTACAGACATTTCCGCTTCTTACGATGAGAAAACAGTGCTAAGCCATATCAACCTCACCGTATATGAGCATGACTTCCTAGGTGTAATAGGTCCCAATGGTGGTGGAAAAACCACATTAATTAAAATCATACTAGGATTACTAAAGCCTATTTCAGGCACAATCCGTTTCTATAAAAATGGAAAAGAAATACCCGAGATAGCCATGGGATACTTACCACAATACAACAGTATTGACAAGAAATTCCCCATTTCGGTGTACGAGGTGGTATTATCAGGGCTCAACAAGCAGAAATCCCTGTTCCACCGCTACACTCCCGAACAGCACGAACTAGTGAACCGGATTATTGCCCGCATGGGATTGGAAGGTTTGGAAAGCCGTGCCATCGGCGAACTGAGCGGAGGACAACTGCAACGCGCGCTCTTGGGACGCGCCTTGGTTTCAAATCCTGAGGTTGTCATTCTGGACGAACCCAATACCTACATTGACAAACGGTTTGAAGCCAAACTCTACTCCCTGCTGGAAGAAATCAACAAGGAACGGGCCATCATCCTGGTAAGCCATGATATAGGCACTGTGCTGCAAAATGTAAAAACCATAGCGTGCGTCAACGAAACGCTGGATTATCATCCCGATACGGAAGTACCCACCGAATGGCTGGAAGAGCATTTCGGATGCCCCATCGAACTGTTAGGACATGGAAACTTCCCTCACCGCATCTTGAAATGCCATCATCACGACGAATAAATCCGATTATCGTGACCTAAGTCTTTTCATGCGACAGGTTAAGCCCTATCCACCTTATCATTAAGCATTTTCTTACGGCAGACTTCTACAGTCGCCGGCAGTGCTCCGTACAGTCCATTGCAACAGACCGTACGGACCACTATAGCAGACTGTACAGTCCACTGTAGCGGTCTATACTAGTTTACCGTATAAAAGACCTTAACCTAGCCATTAATCAAGCTTAATCATAGAGTAGAAAAAGGTTAGGAATCCAACGATTCCCTCCATCTGCACAAACTGAAATTTCAGAACACAGCATACAAACCAGCAATAAAACATAGAAATTCCGTTAAGGACTGAAAGAAACATTTTCTGCCGCATCCCCGAAGGATAACACTAAATAACAGACCATTGTACCCCTATTCCAACTTCTTTCGTATCTTTGCGCCCATTGAACGTTAACGAAACAATAATATATTCATGAAACAGTACAAATTAGTCAACAACCTGGTGGGTTGGTTCGCTTTTGTCATCGCAGCTTTTACTTACTGTATGACTATAGAACCGACAGCCAGTTTCTGGGATTGCCCGGAATTTATCACTACCGGATATAAATTAGAGGTAGGTCACCCGCCCGGCGCACCTTTCTTTATGCTTACCGCCAACTTATTCAGCCAATTTACAAGCGACCCCAGTCAAGTAGCCAGAATGGTCAATACCATGAGCGCTCTGATGAGTGCGGCTTGTATCCTATTCCTTTTCTGGAGTATAACCCATCTGGTGAAAAAACTGATATGCCCCGATGACAAGGAGATGACCTTAGGCAAACTCATCACCATTATGGGGTCAGGACTGGTAGGAGCCTTGGCTTATACATGGAGCGACACCTTCTGGTTCAGTGCCGTAGAAGGTGAGGTATATGCTTACTCCAGTCTTTTCACCGCAGTAGTCTTTTGGTTGATTCTAAAATGGGAATCCGTTGCCAATGAGCCTCACAGCGACCGCTGGCTGGTTTTGATTGCTTACCTGACCGGACTTTCCATCGGTGTGCACTTGCTGAACTTATTGTGTATTCCGGCCATTGTACTGGTGTACTATTATAAAAAGAATCCCGATGCTAACCTCAAAGGCAGTCTGTTGGCACTTACAGGCTCCATGGTGTTGGTTGCAGCAGTGCTGTACGGTATCGTGCCGGGCGTAGTAAAAGTGGGAGGATGGTTCGAACTGCTGTTCGTCAACAGTTTCGGTATGCCTTTCAACAGCGGTCTGATTGTATATATCATTCTACTCGCCGCATCCATTATCTGGGGTGTTTACGAAAGCTATACGGAAAAGAGCCGCAAACGCATGAATATCTCCTTCATGGTAACTATCGCCATGCTGGGCATCCCCTTCTATGGCTACGGATGGAGCAGCGCCTTGATAGGCATTATCATACTAGGAATCTTGGGCGTTTATCTGTTTGCTGATTTGAACAAGAAATATCAGATTAGTGCACGTACTTTAAATACCTCTTTGCTGTGCATCATGATGATTATGGTAGGATACTCCTCGTACGCATTGATTGTGATTCGTTCTACCGCCAATACTCCGATGGACCAGAATTCTCCGGAAGACATTTTCACTTTAGGCGAATACTTGGGCCGTGAGCAATATGGAACCCGTCCTTTGTTCTACGGACAGACATACGCCTCCAAACCGGCACTGAAAGAAGTGGACGGAGGATGCGTATATGATGTGACGGAAGGCGCTCCCGTGTATCAACGGAAGGAGAAAGCGACTCCCGATGAAAAAGACAGCTACGAAATAGTGCGTCATAAGACCGATTACAAATATGCACAAAATATGCTCTTCCCACGCATGTACAGCGACGCACACGCACAGGCCTACGAAGACTGGCTGGGCGGCATCAAAGGCGTGCAGGTTCCTTACGACCAGTGCGGACAGATGGTGATGGTGAAAGTCCCGACCCAATGGGATAACATCAAGTTCTTCTTTATCTACCAGTTGAACTACATGTACTGGAGATATTTCATGTGGAATTTTGCCGGACGCCAGAATGACATACAGGGACAAGGTGAAATAGAACATGGCAACTGGATTACCGGAATACCGTTTGTGGACAAGTTCCTGGTGGGCGACCAAAGCCTGCTCCCCTCCGACCTGAAAAACAACAAAGGACACAATGTATTCTATTGCCTGCCGTTGATTCTGGGACTTATCGGTCTGTTCTGGCAGGCTTACAAGACAAGACGTATCACGACTCCCAATGGGGAAGAAATAGAAGAACCAGTAGGTATCCAGCAATTCTGGATCGTATTCTTCCTATTCTTCATGACTGGTCTGGCCATCGTACTTTATTTGAACCAGACACCGATGCAGCCCCGCGAACGTGACTATGCATACGCAGGTTCATTCTATGCATTTGCCATCTGGATAGGCATGGGTGTGGCGGGTATTGCCCAATGGCTGCAAGGCAAACTGGGTGAGAAACCAGCTTCCGTCATTGCAACTGTAGTTTGTCTGTTCGTACCCATCCAGATGGTGAGCCAGACCTGGGACGACCACGACCGCAGCAACCGTTATGTGGCACGCGACTTTGGACAAAACTACCTGAGCACCGTACAAGAAGAAGGTAACCCGATTATCTTTACTAATGGTGACAACGATACTTTCCCCTTGTGGTACAACCAGGAAACGGAAGGTTTCCGCACCGATGTACGTGTATGTAACCTGAGTTACCTGCAAACGGACTGGTACATCGACCAAATGAAGCGTCAGGCATACGACTCTCCGGCAGTACCTATCGAATGGAGCCGTCTGGAATATGTACAGGGGCATAATGAAGGAGTGGCTGTACGACCGGAAGTGATGGAAAGCATCAATAACTTCTACAAGCAGAATCCGGAAGAAGCCGCCAAGGAATTCGGAGACAACCCGTATGAATTGAAAAATATTCTGAAATACTGGGTACGCTCACCCAAAGAAGGTTTACAGCTGATACCGACGGACAGCATCGTCATCAAGCTGGACAAGGAGGCTGTGAAACGCTCGGGCATGATGATTCCCGACTCCCTGCATGGTGAAATCCCCGATTATATGAGTATCTCCCTGAAAGGCAAACGTATGCTGTACAAGAGCGAGCTGATGATGCTTGAGATGCTGGCAAATACCAACTGGGAACGTCCGTTGTACATGGCTATTACGGTGGGTAGCGACAATCATCTGAATTTAGGCAACAACTTCATGCAGGAAGGTCTTGCCTACCGCATCACTCCGTTCAACACCACCCAGCTGAACGCACGCATCGACAGCGAGAAAATGTACGACAACCTGATGAACAAGTTCAAGTTCGGAGGAATTGACAACCCGGATATCTACATTGACGAAACTGTGATGCGTATGTGCCAGACTCACCGCCGTATGTTTATACAGCTGGCTACTCAGTTGATAAAAGAAGGCAAGAAAGATAAGGCGTTGAAAGCCCTTGACTACTGTTCGGAAGTAATCCCAAGCACTACCGTGCCCCACGATTACATCATGAGCAGTTCCAAAGAAATGGCCGATGATTATCTGGCGTTAGGTGAAAAAGAGAAAGGTGAGGCTATTCTGAATGATTTGGCAAACAAATCGGTGGAATACATCACCTGGTACCTGAGTCTGAATGACCAACGTCTGCAAGGTTCATACGAGGACTGTCTGCGCAATTTCTATATTCTGGATGAAATCAACAAGAGCCTTGCCCGCGCAAATGCTGCCGGCGGTGTACAAAGTGAAGGCGAACAACAGAATAAATCGGATATGGCAAGCCACTATGCCAAGAAGTTTGAAGAGCTCTATGAGGTGTTCAACAAACGTGTAGGCGGCGGAGCAGGCAGAAAGTAAATAAAAGGTGTGGATTCTGCGGTGAATCCACACCTTTATATTTGTATAACCAACAAAAGCACACACATTCATGTTTATAGAACAACCCCCGCTGATACTCCGCTGGCTTTATCCACGCGCCTTCTGGCGAATGGACAAGAATGAAAAAGCGGTCTATCTGACTTTCGATGACGGGCCGATTCCCGAGATCACACCGTGGGTACTCGATTTATTAGACAAGTACAATATTAAGGCTACCTTCTTTTTGGTGGGCGACAATGTGCGCAAGCATCCCAAGGAATTCCAGATGATTGTAGAACGAGGACATCGTTTAGGAAATCATACTTTTAACCATATCCGGGGATTCGAATACCGAAGCAAGAATTATCTGGCCAATACGGACAAAGCAAACGAACTGATCCATACCAACCTGTTCCGTCCGCCACATGGCACATGCGCTGGATGCAGTACATGGTGCTGCGCCATAAGTATCAAATAGTGATGTGGGACTTAGTAACCCGTGACTATAGCAACAAGCTGAATGGGAAGCAGGTACTGAGGAAAGTAAAACATTATGTGCGGAATGGTTCCATCATTACTTTCCATGATTCCATCAAGGCAGAGAAAAACATGAAATATGCCTTGCCCCGGGCCATAGAATGGCTGCTGGAACAAGGCTATGAGTTCAAGGTATTTGACTGATAAGGCCAAATACCTTGAGTTATTTACTTAGTATATGTAAATCCCAGTTTATTCAACCCATTCTGTACATCGGGATGGCTCATAAACAGTTTCCATAACAATCCCGAACGATAATTCTCTATCATCACTGCTATAGGCCCTGGTCAATAGCCAGATAACGTTTCGGATACCAGTTATCCGTTTCACTGAAAGCATCATAAAAGCCATACGGGCCGAATACTTTCTCACCCATTCCATACAGATGACGCATTACCTGCAAAGAATATTCAGGAGTATAGACAATAGAGGATAAAGCGGCAGTCGGAGAAATCACTCCCAAATCTTCTTTCTCATTAGGAGCGTGTGCCGCATAACCGTTTACCGAATAACTGGCAGTCAATCCCCAACAATCCGGGCCAAAGCGGTATAATGCTTGGGATTACGGATGCAGTAGGCACGGTTGACCAAGGTAAGATTACGCATTTCATTGAAATAACTGGGACAATATTTATCCTGCAAACCATTGGGATTCATGCCCAGAAAAGAATATTGCGCCCAGAACAACGGTCCTGCTTCCGTACCCTGATAACGAAGATGTAATTTAATCCCCTCTACCGTATGAGGAGAAACAATCTGTCCATTCTGTGCCCAGCCTCATTATAAACCGTGGCAGGTATCCCATGAGTAGGAGAAGCAGCAGCCAGAATATACATAATCATACATTCATTGTATCCATGCACCGGAAAGTTCATGGCCCAGCCTCTGTGGGGCTCCAATGCCAATAAAGCACATTTTGCCCGTTCTGACGGTAAAAGTTCCAGTCTACCTCACGCCACAATTTATCAATACGTGCCGCCAACTCTTTTTCATCCGAAGTGCCATTTACATAATATTGATGCACAGCCAGCAAGCCTTGCATCAAAAAAGCAGTTTCCACCAAGTCACCGCCATTATCTTTGGAACCGAAAGGCAATACTTTGCCTGTCTCACCATTCCACCAGTGAGGATAAGCCCCATGAAAACGGTCGGCTTTCTCAAGGAAAGTCACAATCTTGTCCATTCTTTCGAGCCCTTCCTGCCGGCTCACATAGCCCCGGTCTATACCGGACAGAATAGCCATGATGCCAAAACCACTTCCTCCCGAGGTTACCACCTCGGGTCCTCCTGCGGGATATACATTATCTATATGATAACGCTCACGAGCCATACCGCTATAAGGTTCGCCCCCCTCCCAGAAATATTGGAAAGTACGACGCTGGACAGTATCCATCAAAGCATCATCGGAAAGCGTGTCGGACGCCGATGCCGGACGCTTGTCAGAAGAAGCTGCCGGCTTGTTTTTACAAGCCAGCAATGAGAAAAGCAGCAACACCGCTGCACATAAGGGAATTCTTTTCATTTTTTCACAGGTTTAGGTTAGTGCAGCACAAATGTTGCTGTTTTCACATGCTGGCTGTCCGTACCAATCATCAAATCGAAAGCTCCGGGTTCGGCCACGTATTGTAACTCGTAATTATAATATTTCAATAAATCGGGAGTAATCTTGAAGGTTATCTCACGGGATTCACCTGCTTTCAGGAATACCTTTTGGAAACCTTTCAGTTCTTTTACAGGACGGGTACTTTCAGCTACTTTGTCACGGATATACAACTGCACTACTTCCGCACCATCCCTGCTTCCTGTATTTGTCAGTATCACTTTAGCTGTCAGACTTCCGTCCATAGGCATTGAAGTACGGTCCAACGTAATATCTCCATAGTTGAAAGTAGTGTATGAAAGCCCATAACCGAATGGATAAAGCGGTTCGTTGTCCACATCCAGATAGTTGCTACGGAATTTCTCAAACCATTTCCCTTCGTGCAGCGGACGTCCGGTATTCTTGTGGGCGTAGTACAAAGGAATCTGCCCCACATTCTTCGGGAAAGTCATAGTCAGTTTTCCACTTGGATTAATAGCGCCAAAAAGTACGTCACCAATAGCATAAGCAGCTTCGCTACCTCCAAACCATACGTTCAGAATCGCAGGAACATGAGCCTGTTCCCACTCCAACGTCAGCGGACGTCCGGTGAAAAGTACCAAGACTACAGGTTTTCCAGTTTTTAGCAGTTCCTTCAACAAAGTACGTTGTACATCGGGGATATCCAGTGAAGTACGGCTGCTGCTTTCACCGCTCATTTCTGAAGATTCGCCCAAAGCAGCTACTATGACATCGGCTTTCTGAGCTACCGTCAATGCTTCTTGCAACAGTTGGGCATCGGTACGGGCATCCCGATGAAGGCTGCGCCCGAAGAGAGTCGCCCGTTCTTCATAGGCGGCATCACTGGTCAGATTGCTGCCTTTAGCGTATAAGATGGTAGCTTTTCCGGCAGTCATCTCTTTCAAACCTTCTATCAGTGAAGGGGATTTATCCAGTATAGCGGCCACGCTCCAAGTTCCGGGCATATTGGTACGAGTATCTGCCAACGGGCCTATTACGGCAATATTACCCTGCATCTTCAAAGGAAGTACAGGTTGCACTGTGCTTCCGGACGGATTCGATCCTGCCCTATCGGTAGAAGGTTCGTTTTTCAGCAAGACAAAGCTTTCTCCGGCAATACGGCGGGCTACGGCACGGTGTTCCGGAGTGAAGATATCACGTGCGGGACGTTTCAGATCACAATATTTATAAGGATTGGCAAATAACCCTAATTTATACTTTGCCTCCAGAATAAGACGACAGGCAGTATCAATGGTCTGCATGGATACCTTTCCTTCCTGCACCGACTGTTTCAATGTTCCTACAAAAGCATCGCTCACCATGTCCATATCTACTCCGGCATTGACAGCACGGGCAGCTACGGTTTGCAAATCACCGATTCCATGGTCTATCATTTCATAGATTCCGGTATAGTCCGTCACCACAAAGCCCTGAAAGCCCCACTGGTTACGCAGCACATCAGTCATCAACCATTTACTGGCTGTAGCCGGAATGCCATCCACTTCATTAAAGGAAGCCATCACACTACCCACTCCGGCATCAACAGCTGCCTGATAGGGGAGCATGTACTCATTGAACATGCGTTGACGGCTCATATCCACCGTGTTATAATCGCGTCCGGCCTCGGAAGCTCCATACAAGGCGAAATGCTTGACACAAGCCATTATCTCATCATTGCGTTTCATCTGGCCGCCTTGATAGCCACGCACCATGGCTTTAGCTATCTCAGCACCCAGGAACGGGTCTTCCCCACTCCCTTCCGAAACACGTCCCCAACGAGGATCCCGGCTAACATCTACCATCGGACTGAAAGTCCAGGAGATACCATCCGCACTGGCCTCAACGGCCGCAATACGGGCCGATTCCTCAATGGCTTTCATATCCCAGGTACATGACAAGCCTAAAGGGATGGGGAAAATCGTTTCATAACCATGAATCACATCCATACCAAACAGTAGAGGTATCCCCAGACGGCTCTCTTTCACAGCCAGTTCCTGCACATCCTTGATACGGGCAACTCCTTTCAAGTTAAACAGTCCTCCTACTTCACCCCGTTTTATACGGGCTGAGATATCGCTGCTCTTTGCCTGTCCCGTAGTGATTTCACCGGTAACGGGCAAGTTCAACTGGCCTATCTTTTCTTCCAAGGTCATCTTTTTCATCAAATTATCAATGAAACGATTCATATCCTGAGGTGATTTCTGCGCATGCACACTCAGGGTGGCAAATAGCAGCATGGGAGCCACTTGCTTCATTCTTTGAAATATTCTATTCATCATCTTAAATAATGTGCTAATGTGTCAATGTACTCATAAGCCTATTGACATATTGAATAATTATAAATAATCAGGATTCTGTTTCAGCACTCCTTTCGACTTGTCTATTTCATCCTGCGGTATAGGCAAAAGTGCATTCTTCGGTTGATAATTCAACTTACCTGCCGCATGAAGAACTTGCTCGGCGATTCCCCAACGTACCAAATCATAGAAACGGTCGAATTCCAGTCCTAATTCCACCCTACGCTCGTGTCGGATTGCTTCACGCAATACCGATTGGTCCAAAGAAGTAATTTCAGGTAGTATATCCGGATTACCGCCACGCGCACGGGCACGCACCATCTCCAAATCCTTTTGCGCTTCCGAAGTATTACCTAACTCGTTTGCTGACTCCGCTGCCATTAAAACGACATCCGAGTAGCGGATCAGCCGGATATTCACCCAAAAGCCTTTATTGGTAAACTCCTGGCGCAATGCCGGATTGGTATAGGCTTTCTTGTTGAAGTAAGCACCTTCTGCCTGCGACACCGGGGACTCTCCGTATGGTGTATTGGTATTCTCCGGAGTAACAGGGTCGGAATCACTCTTACGGAAATAAAGCAAGGTGGCATCCTTACGGGGGTCACCAGGCTCAAAAGCCTCCGCCATCAGTTCGGTAGCCATGTGCCATCCCCAACCCAAATCCCATTTTCCGGAACCACGAATCCCCTGTACTTCACAGAATTGGCTTCCTATCTTATCACTTTGCGGCAAGGCGGCCGTAGACAAGCACTGCAACTCAAACACCGAACCACCGCTGTTCTCTCCCTCGTCAGTAAAAATCTCATCGTAAGGGGTATCCAGATTATAAATTCCTTTTCCCATTACATCCGAGGCTGCTTTGTACATATTCTGCCAATCATTGCGCATCATATAGGTACGGGCATGCAGGGAACGGGCAGCTCCCCACGTCAGACGTCCCAAATAGGCAGCCGGCCACTGTTCGGGAAGCAAATCTTCCGCATCTTTCAAGTCCTTGTCTATCTGTTCATAAATTTTGTCTACCGTTGTTTTGGGTACATTAGCCTCCGAAGCTTCATTTACCTTAAAGGTAACCAATGGAACCTCCCCGAAGGCTCGCACTAAATTAAAGTAACAGTAGGCACGGAAAAATAACGCTTCTCCTTTATTATAGAGGTCATTCTCTTCTGTCAGATGACCGGTCTCAATGGCATCCACCACCTCATTGCATTGATAAATAATCGCATAATTCTGACTCCAATAGGCCTTTATCAACCCATTGCTGGCATTGTACTGAAAATCATCATACATTGCCGCCTGTTCCGACCCGTCGCTGGAAATACTTCCTTTCTCCGAATCTTCGGAACGGAAACAATGAATAGCGAATGCGGGAGTTCCTGCAGTAATATTGAAATTACGCATCATGGTATAGATGTTGAATATCTTTCCTTCTGCCAATGCACCGGATTATCATCCTCCGTGAACTGACCTTGAGGACTGCGGTCAAGGAAATCATTACAACCGGTAAAGGCCAGGATTCCTCCAATCGCCCAAATGTATAGTATATATTTACTTCGTTTCATAATCAATCAAAATGTAATATTGAGTCCAAATGTATAAATCGCAGGTACCGGATAACTTCCATTATCCACACCAAAGCAATGGCAGAACCACCAAACTCAGGGGTGTAGCCGGTATTATGTTTCCAAGTTTTCAGGTTCTGAATATTGAAATAGGCTTTCAAAGCCTTCAAACCGATTTTGGATATCAGGCCTTATCAAAAGTATAGCCCAATTGCAGGTTACGTATACGGAAGAAACTGCCGTCTTCTACATAATACTCCGAATTTTCAAAGTTAATGGCATGACCGGTATTTAGGACAGGTTGTGTATTGGATGTACCTTCGCCGTGCCAACGGTCCAGACGCTGCTCCATATAGTTGAACTGCGCCCAATTGTAATTGTCCCAAGTACGGTAAATCTGATTACCGCTTTGTCCCATCATGTCAATACCCAGTTCCCAACCTTTATAGGAAACACCTAATGAGATTCCATAGGTAACATCCGGAGTAGGATCACCAATCAAAGTACGGTCTGCCGGTGTAATCTCACCATCCCCATTCACATCGGCGAACTTCAAATCACCGGGAGTCACTGTAGCCAGTGTATTCTTGGGTGAAGCATCAATATCGGCCTGTGACTGATAAACACCATCTACCTTATATCCATAGAAGAAACCGATGGGATAACCCGCCATAGTATAGCTCTGGCTCTTGTCTCCGGCAATAATGGAATAGCCGTCTTGTACCAGACTCTTCACCTTATTCTTGATAGTAGTCAGGTTGACTCCCACATTATACCCCCAATCGCCAATCTGATCCCGCCAAGTGCAGACAATTCCACCCCTTTATTCTCTATCTGTCCCAGATTTCCTATTCCGGGAATGGTTCCGGAAAGTCCGGGAACCTTTGCCAGCAAGTCCTTCGTATTCTTTTTATAATAAACTCCTTCCACATGCAGGCGGTTGCGAAACATATTCGATTCAAAGCCTGCTTCCCAAGCTTCCACTTTTTCCCATCTAAGGTTCGCATTAGGCAAATAGGCCACTGATAGCCGGATAGATGGTGGACGGATTGCCAAACACAGCTCCAAAAGCATTTTCAAGCAACGGCTCAGCCGGATAAGCAGTATCCAGATTCTGATTGCCCAACGTACCCCAGGAACCTTTCAACTTCAACATATCCAACCAAGAAATGTCTTTCATAAACTCTTCTTCGGTCATCAGCCATCCGGCACCTGCCGAGTAAAAGTTCTGCCATTGGTTGCCCGTATACGAAAAAGCCGAAGAACCGTCCCGACGGAAAGATCCGTTGAACAAATATTTTCCTTTGTAATTATAAATCACACGCCCCAGAAAAGAAACAGTAGTACGTTCCCACTGTGTACTTCCATTGGTAGCTGTGGCCAAATCACCAATACTGACGAACCATTTATCGGGATTATCGGGAATAACCAATCCAATACCTTGCCCACGGGCGGCATCCAGACGGCTGAGAGAATTGTAATAAGTAGTGAAACCGGCGGTTGCCGTCAGATTATGGTCGCCAAAACTATTTGTATAAGTCAGCACATAATCACTTTGCACCTTCGTTTCATTTTCCTTGAACTGGCTCACTTCAGTCTTACCCGTTCCCAGTGTAGCCACATTTCCTTTCACTGTGTTATCATATACCTTGATAATCGCTGATAGGTACGCCCGTTATTCGAGCCGTAATCCATAGAGAACACAGCCCTGAAATTAAAATGTTCCAGAAAATCCACCTCTCCATAAATGTTACCTGATGCACGATAATTCTCTGCGCGAGTGGTGTTGGCTTTTAAATCCACATCCACCATCGGATTCATCATCTGTGCTTTCTGAAACTCCGGCAACGCCGCATACAACTGATATTCTTCATTGAATACAGGAGCTATAGGAGTGGTACGGACAGCATTCAGAACTGATTTACTATCAGCAGGCAGCATACGTGCTCCGTTAAACTGAAACCCGACCTTTATCTTATCGGTTATCTTATACTCATTGCTGGCATTCAAGGTGATTTTGCTGAACTTCTCGTGCTTTATATTTCCTTGTTCGTATGAGTATCCCATCCCCAGATAAAAACTATGTTTTTCAGAAGCTCCTGTCACACTGATATTATTATTGGTAATGAAGCCATTCTGAAGCACTTCATCCTGCCAATCGGTATCAGCATTCCAGCCGGAAAAATCAAAAGCGGGATTCTTTTCATTAACAAGCTGCTCACTATACAATTCTTTGAACTGAGAAGCATTCACCATCTTGATTCTGTCCACCACATGTTTCCAGCCGAATGAGGTGTTGATATTCACCAAAGTCTGCCCCTCCTTAGCCTTCTTTGTAGTGATAATGATAACCCCATTAGCTCCACGCACACCGAAAATAGCCAATGAAGACGGGTCTTTCAACACTTCCATAGACTCAATATCCTCGGGATTCAGAAAGTTAATGTTATCATTGAACAAGCCGTCGACAATGTAAAGAGGTTTGTATCCGTTAATGGAGTTCGTTCCACGTACACGGATTTCGGGGTCCGAGCCTGCTTGTCCCGAGTTGATAATCTGCACACCGGCTACCTTTCCCTGCAAGGAAGACAAGGGATTTGTAGAAGGTTTATTAGCGATTTCGGCTCCCTTGATATTCGTGATAGAGCCGGTCAAGTCACGCTTCTTCGCACTACCGTAACCTATCACTACTGTTTCAGCCAGCATTTGTGAGTCCTCTTTCAGCTGTATATTTATCACATGCTGGCTGCCTACTTTCACATCTTGCTTCACCATTCCCACGTACGAGAATTCCAGTACATTGTCGGGTGAGGCGGTAATACTGTACTTCCCATCTATGTCGGTAATCGTACCATTGGAAGTACCTTGAATCACTACGGATGCTCCAATCAGAGGTTCATTGGTCGAATCGGTTACCGTTCCGGTCACTGTCTTCTCCTGAGCAAACAGCGACGTAGTCATCAACAGCAGACAGACTAAAGCACTAAAAGTCCTCAATCCCTGCCGCCCATGTTGTAAAGGTTTAGGTTTATTGTCCATTGCATTTTCTATTAACAAATAAATAACTAGTTTAATTTCTTATATTGCAATGAAACAAAAGGAACCGGAAAAAGATGTTTAAGACGAGAGAATTAACACTTTAACATCCCATGAAAAAAAGTTACCCGAAGAGCATGTGCTCCTCGGATAACTTTTATTATTCTTATATCACCATTCTATGGTACATGGACCACCAAGGGATTACGTACCTTCTGAGCGTATTCTTCCAAATATTTGTTCCAATCGGTATCGGCTTCGAAACCATATTTGCTCCAGCCTGATCCCCAATAATAAATATACTCGGAACCCGGTTCATAATCACTGACCGACAACACATGACCCAAAGCACCTCCACGTTCTTTCTGCTCTTTTTCGGAGAACATTTGGGGCAGCGCTCCTTTTATATTAGCCGGAAATACAGCACCTATATAAATCACTCCATTGTTATTGGCTGCATTCTCTGTAGAGTCCGCATAGGCTATATAACCTGCATTTGCATCAAAACTATACCCCGTAGGATTCTGTTTGTGCAATACAATGCCGGTCACCACCGGAGTTGTTTCCTGCAAATTATCAAAAGAAACCACAGTCTTGTTCAACTGCGATCCCTTGTCCAAAGAAATGATACGCGTTTCTATCACATTTGAATCTCCTTTTACAACCAACGGATTATAAACTAACTTGGTGGTGAATCGAAGCGGACCGTTATCCAAGACTTCACAATCCTTGTAACAATAGGGATAAACAATGGTACTATCGGGGAATAAAGCTGCTGTTCCGCCACCCAGAGTCGGACCCACCGCATAACAATCCATTCCGTTTCCATGATCTATGTGATAAGAGATTCCTTGATTCAAATCACCGTCATAACGATCTTCCACCACCGGTTCGGGTACATTCTTGGTCCAGATGTCATAACCAAAGGCACGCTCGCCCTTCTCCTGCAAAGCAGGACCGTATGCACGATAAGCGGCGCGATCGTTTTCCCATGCCACATCATCCAGACGCTCGGGATATTGACGCCCACAAGCAACCACATCCACCGGCTGTGGAGTTCCTTCTGCAATTGTATAAGTAACCGAAGCTCCCCCTTTCACCGAAACAGGAAAGATAAGCATATCATCGTATGTTATCTGATAAGGTACTTCAAGCCCGTTCTCGTCCAATACGATAACTTGTGCCGTATCGGGTAATTGTAGTTTGCCTGTTATTTCAGCCATAGAGATTTCCACCATTTCTCCATTCCTATCAATAGAAAGCGGATTGGTTATAGTGACAGTCACCGGCTCCTTTTGCGAACAGGAAAACATAGCTAACGCCGTTGCGACTGCTAAAAAGATTTTTCTCATACTATTTATTGTTTGTCGAACTGAAAGACAAAAATACAAAGAATCTGCAAGTATCAACAAAGACACAAGCAGATTCTTCCTATTTATATCTACTAATTATTTAGGCTGTTTACCAATGTAGGCCAGAATACCGCCATCTACATAGAGAATATGGCCATTGACGGCATTAGATGCTTCGGATGCAAGGAATACAGCAGGACCAGTCAATTCCTGCGGATCCAACCAGCGGCCGGCCGGAGTCTTGGCACAGATGAATGTATCAAACGGATGACGGCTTCCATCGGGCTGGATTTCACGTAACGGAGCAGTCTGCGGAGTAGCGATATAGCCCGGACCGATACCATTACACTGAATATTGTATTCTCCGTATTCAGAACAGATGTTACGAGTCAACATCTTCAAACCACCTTTAGCGGCAGCGTATGCAGAAACGGTTTCACGACCTAACTCAGACATCATAGAGCAGATATTGATGATTTTACCATGTCCTTTTTCCATCATCGCAGGCAAAACTGCTTTAGAAACAATGAACGGAGCATTCAAGTCAATATCAATAACACGGCGGAAATCGGCAGCTTCCATTTCGTGCATCGGAACGCGACGGATAATACCGGCATTGTTTACAAGAATATCAATTGTACCTACTTCCTTTGCGATAGTGGCAACCATAGCCTGTACGGCAGGCTCGTCAGTAACATCACATACATATCCGTGTGCTTTAATTCCTTTTTCAGCGTAAGAAGCCAAACCTTTATCCACCAATTCCTGATTGATGTCGTTGAAACAGATGGTTGCACCTTGTTCTGCAAAAGCAGATGCAATAGCAAAACCGATACCATAAGAAGCGCCTGTTACAAGGGCGACTTTACCTTCCAAAGAAAAATTCAAATACTGATTCATGATACTTATATTATTAAATTAATGAAGTTATATTATTTATTTCAAGTCTGTAATCAATGAGAAGTCTTGATCACCATAATCCAAATTCTCTCCACCCATACCCCAAATAAAGGTGTAATTGTGTGTTGCCGCCGCACTATGAATAGACCATTCGGGAGACAAAACTGCCTGATCGCCTTTCATCCATATATGACGTGTTTCATCCACTTCTCCCATAAAATGACAAACAGCGTGTTCATCAGGCACTTCAAAATAAAAATAAGCTTCCATACGACGGCTGTGCACGTGTGCCGGCATGGTATTCCACACACTTCCCGGTTTCAGTTCGGTCATCCCCATCTGCAACTGGCAGGTAGGCAATACCTGACTTACCAGCATCTTGTTGATGCAACGATGATTGGAACCTTCCAGTGAACCCATTTCAGCAACGATGGCATCTGCCTTGGTCACTTTTTTATCGGGATAGTTACGATGAGCGGTAACAGAGTTAAAATAGAATTTGGCAGGATTTCCGGCATCTTTACTTTCAAAAGTCACTTCCCGGTCTCCCGAACCCAGATAAAGCGCTTCTTTATAATCCAGTTCGAACACGGCATTTCCAGCTTTGACCACACCGGGACCGCCCACATTAAAAATACCCATTTCACGTCGGGAAAGAAAGTAAGATGCTTTCAGCGGATCAATGGCCTCCAGTTTTAATATCTCTCCCACCGGTTTGGCTCCTCCTACAACCATGCGGTCATACATGGAGTAAACCATGTTCACCTCATTGTCCGAAAATACTTTTTCTATTAAGAAATCCCGTCGTATCCTTTGAGTGCCATAGCTTTTGGCATCTTCGGGATGCGCGGCATAACGGATTTCATAATTTGTCTTCATAAGCAGCTATTTTATGTTTTTATAGTATTCCGAATTATTTCGACTTGGGCAAAGTTACGAAACAATCTTGTTTCGATGCTGCAAAAATCGTTCAGAATAGGTATAAATTTTGTCCTATTATATGCAAAATCTGCTACTTAATACGTTTCAGAACACTCAAAAACTCAAAATCAACGAGATAAAATATCACAAAACTTATCTTGAAACGCACGCGCCCGGCTTAATTTCAGTACGTTTTGGTTAATGATAACAAAGGCCAATTGATGTCCATTAGCAGCTTTTACATACCCTGCCAGTGAACTGACCCCGGTTACAGAACCGGTTTTTGCATGCACATTTCCCCGAGCCTTGGTCTGTTTCATCCGATTTTGTAAAGTACCGTCCACTCCTGCTATGGGCAGAGACTCATAGAAAGGAAGAAAAACTTCCCGATGATAATAGGCATACTTCAAATACTCCAATAGTAAACGTGGAGAGATATAATTATAAACGGAAACACCGCTACCGTCCGCTATCTTATAGTTCTCCGGATTAAACCCTAAAGCTGTTTTCATAAAGGCGTGAATGGCATCGGTTCCATCTTCTCCTGTCACCCGTTTATGCAGGGAACGCTTGGCAGCCAAATGATAAAACATTGATTCGGCACACAGGTTATCACTTTTCTTCAAAGCTCTTTCCAACACTTCCTTGAGTGGTCTTCGGACGGTATAAAGCGTAACTATACTGTCGGCCGTTACAGGACAATCGGCATACGTGCAGGTTCGCGCTTCAATTCCTTTGCTGCGCAAACGGCTGACAAAGGTATGAAAAAAGAAATCTTTGGAAGTATATACATTCAATTTCTCAGTATAGGGATAAGAAACATTTCCGGAAACGGTAATGATATTGCCATTGCTGAGCCAGTTACGAGTGATTTTCAGCTTTCCGGCTTGTGGATTACGGCTCACCCCGTGATTATGAACTTGATAATAATCGGAAACCGGCGTACAAACTACTTTGGGCAACGAGTCTTTCTGAGCAGGAGAAACCGATACATCCACGCAGCCCTATTCAGCATGAGAGGGGAAAGATAGGGTTGGAAGGAATAAGGAGTATCGTCCCAACACCAACCGGAACCCCAATAAACTGAGTCTGTCATGGAAACATCCGCTGCAAGGGTATCTGTCACATAACGGATGCCTTTACTTGCCAATGCATCTACCAGACGGTCCAGATCCTCGTCCATAAATTCCGGATCAAAACCGCCTATCAGATACAAGCTGCCTTTCAACGTGTCATTTTCTATTTTTCCACGATAACGAAGACTGGTATCCATGGTATAATCTGCTCCCAGTTGTACCAAGGCGGTAACCGAAGTGATTATTTTCTCAACAGAAGCAGGCCGGTACAGTTTATCGTCTTGGTAACGGTAAACGGATTCTCCGGCGGTCAAATCAAATACGGCAATACCCACTTCGGATGTTTTCAGAACTTCTTCATGCAGTAAAGCGTCCAGCCGCTGAGATAGCGGCTGGGCGTTTATGAAGTGAATAGATAAAATCAGTAAAAAGAAAAATAAAACTCGTTTCATTATAGTTCCCTGAATATCTCACCCACAGTAGGATGAGGAAATACATATCGTTTCCAATCCTCTATGGTCTTACCATCCTCAATAGCCATACCTGCCAATACAATCAGCTCGGAAGCAGGATTACCCAACATGTGCGCTCCCAATACAGTACCGTCTTCGGCTGTCAAAACTTTGCAGACGCCGTTCACTCCTTCATTCTCGCTACAAAACGCCCGGAGTAAGCCATCGGCAACTTAACGGCTCGATAAGGAATACCTGCGGCCTGCAAAGCTTCCTCGCTCATACCTACCCCGGCAATCTCGGGATTTGTATAGACCACACCCGGTATGGCACGATAACTCATCGCATCTTCCTTACCTGTAATATGATGGACAGCCACTTCCGCTTCACGCACGGCGGTATGTGCCAACAAAGAGACTCCGTTCAAATCACCGCATACATAGACACCGGGGACAGAAGATTGCAAATGTTCATCTACTTTGATGCATCTGCGCTCCGTCCATTCCAAATTCAGATTTTCCAATCCGAAACCTTTTGTCACCGGACGACGGCCCACACTCATCAATAACTTATCAGCTGTAACAGTTCCTGTTCCATCTGCATTTTCATATGACACAGTAATACCGGTTTCCTCTTTGGACACCCCTACTACTTTCGTACTGAGCAGGAACTTGATTCCTTTTTTGGCATATTCAGCCCGGAGCATAGCCGACAGCTCTTTATCCATGCCACCCAGGATCTCATCCAACATTTCGACAACTGTCACCTGTACTCCCAAACTGGTAAAGAAAGAAGCAAATTCCATACCGATCACTCCACCGCCGACAATAGTCAATGAAGCAGGTACTTCTTTATTATCCAGTGCATCACGGTGCGTCCAGTAATCCACATTTTCCACTCCCGGAATAGGAGGAATAAATGTTTCACTGCCGGTACACAGCAGCAAATTCTCACATTCATAGGTTTCCCCACCACATTGGATGGTATTCTTATCTACAATTACAGCTTCTCCCGTTACTATATTTACCTGATGCGCAGTCAGTTTTGCCTTGATACCCAGTACCAGTTTACGAACCACCTTTGATTTACGCGCCACAATTTTTCCTAAATCAAAAGAAGCTTCAGGCACATTCACGGCATACTTTGAAGCATGTTTCGCATAATCATATACTTTAGCCGAATAAAGCAAGGTTTTGGTAGGAATACATCCCTCATTCAGGCATACACCGCCCAAACTTCTTTTTTCGAACAATACAACACTCAGTCCTGCCTTTCCGGCAGCTTCGGCAGCAGTATACTGCGGGACCTCCACCGATGATTGCAATTTGATATTTCATGGTATTTATTTTGGGTTAATTAGTTTTTATCTGTTCAAAGCCTTCAACAGACAGATTTGGATCTATTTTTATCAATGCTTCTACAAATTCCAAAGGCTTATCAGGGTTAATCATTACAAAACCTTGGGCATGCTCTATTTTCACTTTTTGCATTCCTATTGCATTCGGATTATAAGACACTTTACGGATTCCGTCTACACATATTCTGTTCCCCCATCCCGGTTTGATTTCCAGAACACCATTGTCTTTTACAATATAAGTAGTTTTCGACCGCGAATAAAACATTAATACAGGAATAATAATTCCCCCAAGCGCCGAAAAAGCCCAACTTTTCTCCAAATACACATTCAGAAAAATAATCAGAACAACCAGACCGACTATAATGATCCACCAGTTACGGGTTCTTTTTGTTTTAAATACTTTCTCCATAATTTATTCCTCCTCTATCCTATGCTCCAACCGCTTCACCAACGCATTGATAAATTCTTCCGGCTTTACAGGAACCAATGACAATAAATTTTTCTTCCCATAATGTATCAATACATATTTCGAAGGCATAATTCCACCAAATCCGGAACTTCGTTTCAGCTCCACATCCGTAATGTCAATCAAGGGAATGGTCTTCCCTTTATAAAAACGACCATAATACACCACTAACTTTCCATCCGCAGTCAGCGTATAAGTAGAATGGATAATACGTTCAATAATAATGATCAGACCCAATGCTACTACCAATCCTATCATTGCCTTCATACACCAAAAAGCAAATACCATGACGGCTGTCAGCAGTATCAGGAGAAAATAAGTACCTCCTGCTATCTTCACATGAAAAATTCGATTCATCATCTTATTGTAATTTGCCCGAAAGATAATAAATTTATCGTTTATCGACCTCATTACGGCGCAGAATGAGAGAATTTATCCTTTTTTTGTCCTCTTTACTGTACGTTTCATCTTCAAAGCATACAAATTTAATTCGATAGAAGATTCCGTTTCTGTTATATCACCCTCATCAGTCAGCAGTTCATTCAGCAGTTCTCCACTACGTTGTACCAGACTCTTCCTCTTTTCCTCATCATACTCGGTAGCCATGATATTTACATTCCGTACTAATGTCCTTAACTTAAAGAATGATTCGATAATGGCAAAAGTAGTTGCGGTAGCTCTCGGACTTCTTAAAATTGTAGCCAGCATATAAAGCCCTTTTTCGGTAAATGCTTTAGGTTCTACGGGAGAATGTTTCAAACTACTGAACCGGTCGAAATTTTCGACCAGTTGCTGTTTTTCAGATACTTGCAACGAAAACATATAACCATTTGGGAATTTGTCCCGATTGTTTTTTACTGCTTCATTAATTCGTTTGGTTTCTACGCCATAAAGCTTAGCTACATCCCGGTCTATCAGTACTTTCTCACCCCTCAACTCAATTATAAGTTCTTTTACCTCACTTTCGTGAATGATTTCTTTATTGTTTTCCATCCTATTCTATTTAAAAATGCAGAAAGTTACACGTTTAATTTCATACTTGCATTATCTATTTCGTTTATTCTTCACGAAAAAAATAGTAAAAACAAGAGTAAAAGGTACAATGAATAAAGGTTTTTCGTAGCTTTGCACCCATAAAGCATATTATCATGGTTAAAAAATTCGATTTCCTTGTTATCGGCTCAGGACTTGCCGGAATGAGCTTCGCACTGAAAGTAGCTCACAAAGGTAAAGTCGCCCTGATTTGTAAAGCAGGACTGGAAGAAGCCAATACCTATTTTGCCCAGGGAGGTATAGCATCTGTTACCAACTTGAAAGTAGACAATTTCGAGAAACACATTGAAGACACGATGATTGCCGGCGATTGGATCAGTGACCGCGCGGCTGTAGAAAAAGTAGTGCGAGAAGCACCTGCACAAATCCAGGAACTGATAAAATGGGGAGTGGATTTTGATAAAAAAGAAGATGGAGAATTCGACCTCCACAAAGAAGGAGGACATTCCGAGTTCCGCATCCTGCACCACAAAGACAATACAGGAGCTGAAATACAAACTAGCCTGATAGAAGCGGTAAAAGCTCACCCCAATATTACCATATTTACAGATCACTATGCGGTAGAAATCATTACCCAGCATCATTTGGGAATTATCGTCACCCGCCATACGCCGGGCATCAAATGTTTCGGTGCTTACGTATTGAATGAGAAAACAGGAGAAGTGGATACGTTCCTGTCCAAAGTAACTGTAATGGCAACAGGCGGATGCGAAGCGGTATACCGCAATACAACCAATCCACTGGTAGCTACGGGAGACGGCATTGCTATGGTGTACCGTGCCAAAGGAGCAGTAAAGGACATGGAATTTATACAATTCCATCCCACCGCCCTTTTCCATCCGGGAGACCGTCCCAGTTTCCTCATCACCGAAGCCATGCGCGGTTACGGTGCTGTCTTAAAGAATCAAAGTGGCGAAGAATTCATGCAAAAATATGATCCACGCCTGTCATTGGCTCCACGTGATATCGTAGCACGTGCCATTGATAACGAAATGAAGCAGCGTGGTGAAGATCATGTATATCTGGATGTAACTCATAAGGATCCGGAAGAAACAAAAAAACATTTCCCCAATATTTATAAAAAATGCCTCAGCCTGGGCATTGATATTACTAAGGACTATATTCCTGTAGCTCCGGCTGCTCATTATCTGTGCGGAGGTATCAAAGTCGATCTGGACGGACAGAGCAGCATCAACCGTTTGTATGCCATCGGCGAATGTTCATGTACCGGTCTGCACGGAGGTAACCGTCTGGCTTCCAATTCGCTGATAGAAGCTGTGGTCTATGCGGACGCGGCAGCCAAACATGCACTAAATGTACTCGACCGATATGACTTTAATGAGGATATCCCCGAATGGAACGATGAAGGAACCATGAACAATGAAGAACGGGTACTGATAACCCAAAGCATGAAAGAGGTGAACCAAATTATGGAAGCTTATGTAGGTATTGTACGCAGTAATACGCGATTAATCCGTGCTTGGAACCGATTGGATATTTTATATGAAGAAACCGAGCGTCTTTTCAAACGTTGTAAGGCTTCACGCGAGCTTTGCGAACTGCGTAACATGATTAACATCGGGTATTTGATCACCCGTCAGGCAATGGAACGGAAAGAGAGTCGCGGACTGCATTATACGATTGACTATCCACATGCCGCTGAAGAAAAAAAGTAAAAAATATTTTTTTACTTCAAATAGAACTGATTATTTTTATAACTCCCGTTAGCAGAATTACTTTTTCTTGTTGACCATTATTGCACTACGAAAATTAAATCAATTCTGCTAACGAGATTATTTTTGTCCCATTCGTATAAACATGAACTAAAAACAGCAGGAACAATGACGGAATCATCTATCCGTAATAATTATTTTTCCTCAAGCGGATTAATATTCAGAATGATTCTCTTATAAGATTTTAGATTGGGAATTCCATTATCTGTAAGTTCAAGTATCAAATGTAACTGTTTGCCCGGATTATCCGGTACAATTATCTCCGCCCTCTTCTCATCGGCGTGCTTTATAGCCACCTTTGTTTGCACACTGCCTGCTTCCCGATATTGCCACCATTGGTAAGACAATGAATTTTTATCAGGGTCAAATGAAGAAGAGGCATCCAGTATTATTTTTTCTCCCGGCCGGACTGTGCGTACACTTTCTCCCAATATCCGGGCAACAGTTGATGATTTGCCTTTGAATATTCATCAGCCACGCACCAGTCGGCACGAGCCGCCCAGTCATTTTGTATAGCAGGCAACCAACGCTGGAAAGTATAATGCGAATCCGGCACACCGTTTTTCAAATCATTCCCATCTTGCATGTGATTGCCATTTTTATACTCCGGGCGTCCTCCCCATCCTCCTAATGTATAGTCTGTATGCTGTTCAAGTCCATTACGTATAAGAGGCATAAAAGAAGGAGTATCCCCCTCACTGGTATATTCCTGAGGATAGGCGGCACAAAGTGTCCGTGCCCATTCTTAATATGGTCAGCCAACCAAGGTTTATCCATGATTTGTTGCAACTCTTTTGAATTTTTACTAAGTCTGTTCTTAAAATAATAATCCACACTCATGTAATCCCATACATATCTCCATCCTCCATCATGATCCGGCGCGCCCGATTCATAAATAATGATTTCAGGAAGATTCTGTTCTATCCATTTTCCACCGCCGTCCTGATACCAAATACAATATAATCTGGCTTTTGATACCGCTTTTGCCCATTCTGCAGCAGAATATTTCTGCTTGATCTGCCATAAGGCATTGGCCTGGGTGTTGGCTCCACCCCATGCTAAAATATGAACAGGCCTCGGATCAGAATCAAGCAATGTCCTTATGATGAGCTGTGCCCCCTCGCTATCAGACAGTAAAGGAGGCAATTTATGCAAGTCCTCTCTGTTCTCATTACCAACCGCCAAGACACTTAGCAGATATTCAGCATCGGGATAATCGGGATTATGTTTCCTCAAATTAGGCAGACATTCCGCATATTTGGCAATTTGTGATTCGATCCATTTATCTTTACTATGTCCGTCTTTCTGTACCCCATTGACTTGAACAATGCCTGCGACATCATAATCAGAAGAATACATAAGAAAACGAATCATAGAACTTTGATCGTCAATCTCACCATCCGTAGTGACAATAACCCGGGGCTTCTCCTGCTGTCGGGCAACAGCAGATAACATTGACACAAACAAAAAACAATACAGCATAAAACAGGGGTCATTTTCATATTACAAACTGTTAAATTAGTAGGCCAACACATTCCAAAGATCTCTGATACGTTGTTCGGGGTCCCATTTGCCATTGAATGTCCACTTGGCGGTAACGCCATAAAACTCCGGAGCATTCTCCGCCTCCTTCAAATTATCGTTTAACCAGCCACTATGCCCTCCTTCACGGGTACAACCATAATAATAGGTACGTAGCCCCCACGGACAGGGATCAAGCACTTTATCCGAATAAGCATAATGAATATTCCCGTCAAGCACATTCTTCGACATTTTACATTTGATGAGATAAAATTGGGAATCATGATGATAGCGTCCTAAAAGTGTCGGTGTCTTAGCATCAAATGAAGAATTGGTAATAACCAGTTTCTTGTTCTTGTCACCTCGTCCGTCATGCCAAATCATGGCACGGCTATCACCATAAAAATGGCAGCGTGTGGCATAGCACCATCCGCGAGGACAAAGAAAATCCACACCCGGACAACGAAGATAGAGATCGGCATGATAATACATACCATTGCTTCCGGGCGCCCACAAGGAAAGGGCATCGTTTCCATCGGCCCATACATTACTGTTGATGATGATAGTACGAGTGGCACGTCCAAAAATCGCCATCTGATGGATGGTCGTATTTTCAACGGCAGTTCCGTAATTGTTGTAAACAGTCAGTCCGCTAATAACACAATCATCCGCACCTTCCTGCAACACAATGACACCATTGCCTACCGGACGTCCATGATATTCCGTGATGGCACGTGTCTGGGCTGTTTCAGCCAAGACAATCCGCGTACTGTCACGGTTTTCTCCCACCAAAACAATATTAGGTCTGTCAATAATCACTTTTTGATGATACGTTCCGTTCAGCAATAAGATTTTAAAAGGTACTGTCGGAATTTCCGACGCCTTTTCAATAGCTGCCTGAATACTCTCTCCCGGCTTTACCACCACATCAAAAGCCGTACGCTCTGCCATGGGACGACGATACATTTCAATAAGCCCGTTTTCATTCGCTCCTTTGGTTGCCAGACTGATTGCCACTTTATGCTTCGGATCATATTTGTCCGCCCATGCATTGTATATGGCAAAAAGCTCAGCCGGCCTGCTATTGTACCAACTATATCCGTTACGACGTTCTGTTCCTATTTCTTCCAAGTGGCGACGCGGCAACCCGTCACGGTCACATACATACGGTTCACAATATTTCAAATCATAATAACGTGCCCAAATAGGCCTGGCTTGAGGATCTTCCACAAGACGAGTATCCCGCTCACCATTTGCCAGCACGATACGCTCGCATTTCAAACCGGTAAGTTTATACCTGTCAAACCATTTCATGGCTCCGTGAACCGCCCGCTTCACGCGTGCGTCAGGTGCAGGTAATTCCATGAGCAGACGCACAATCCCGGCACTCTCCGCCGAACAATAAGACGGCAACTCATACGCACGTGCCGGTGCAGGCTTCAATGTTTCCCTATCATTCTGCTGACACCACACTGAAGGTTCTCCATCCTTGATAATTTGTGTAGCCAAAATGCACTCTATTCCTTTATTAAAGGCTTTTTCCAAACGTACACACAAAGCCTTGTCTATCAAATCATCCTCATAAGGCGCTTTGTAATTCATCATATCACGTATCATATTCAATGTATTGACAATGGCATCGTCATTGAAAGTAATATGTATCTGATAACCACGCGGACCGGGCCAGAATTGCGGCCATCCTCCGTTTTCGTATTGACCACTCAGCAAATATTCCACTCCCTGGAGGAAAGCATCCCGATAACGTATATCCTTAGTCTGCCTATAAAGACGGGCTAAAAAAATCATCTGGGCAGTTGTGGCATTATTATCTATCGTAGAATCATCACGACGTGATTTATCCTTTATCACTTTAGCCAGCTCTTTATCATTCATGCAGCGGGCCATATCTATATTCTTCGGCCAACCGCCCGTACAGCGTTGAAAAGCCAATACATTTTCAGCAATCCGCCGAGCTTCATCTGTCAGAAAGAAAGAATCCTGCTCCATACGTGCTATTTGTTTCCATTCCTTAGGATACGACTCATTATCCTTTTTATGAGCTCTTTGCTGCGCAAAGGAGCCGGTTGCCATGCAAAAGCCATAAAGCCAATAAACACTTTTTTGAATGTATTTTTCATTATTCCTATATGTTTTGATAAAAACCAGCAAACAAAATTATGCGTTTTCCGATCTGAATACAGAGAATATTTGGTCTTTTTCAGGCAGATTTTGCACAGACATCATCAAACCTATACAATTTTTGATACTCTGCCCCTTTACCTATACATAAAAAAGCCTATCTATCACAGATCGGCTTTTCTATCAAATATCTGTCTTTCAAAATCCAAAGATTCTCAGAAGACATTCACATTATAATAACTATAAAACTTATCAAACCCCATTCTACTATCTAACAGAACCATTACGCCATTTAGCCGCACCAATGTTCAACTGATAAATTTTTGACTCCATAACTTTACCTGTCTGATTGTAATACAAGTTTACACCATGCTCTCCAGCCGTACCATCAAGTGCATCTGCACGATGCATATATTGATCGTTATCAGCAGTAGCCTTATGTGGTGGATTTGGACTTACCATCAGTTCTAATGGAGAAATATCATCTACAAGAACTTCCAATGTTCCATTTAAAGTAGCAGAACCATTGTTGACCAAGGTGCCAAAATTATTTTTAGTCGCAGTCCATGGATTATTGCTAAAATTTGTCCGTTGGATAAAAAAAGTATTTGTAGAATAATTATTGTCAAAATTCAATGTCACATGTCCGGCTGTACCGTCTGCCATAGTCATTGTCTTACGGATATCAGCTCCTGCCATAGTCATCTTTCGGACATCACCGTCCTGCTTGGTCAAAACAATCAGGTTATTTTTCACCGTATAAGTACTTCCATCTGGAATATTACGCATATTGAAAATATTTCCTGCTGCACGAGTGTTCCAGTTAACCAAAGTATTGTTTTCAAACGTTATATTCCATGCCCCTCCCTTCCATGCACTCTGCTTGGTTTCACTGAAAAATGAAGGGAACGGACAATCATAGAAAGTGTTTCCACGAACCACAAAGTCCTTATATAAATTAGAATTCGCATTATTCCCGGAACCGGCAATCCATGGATAACCTCCGGCACCATTACTATAATAGCCACAGTCAAAGAACTGGTTATCCTCTATCAAGACATGATCCCAAATTTTGTAATTAGGCCCCTGCTCACGAATGAACCCACGTACCAGACGCTTGAAAGTACAATTTTTCACCACAAAACTTTCCAAATGTACAGCCATACCATTAGAAAACATATTAATGAAATAATTACCTGTAGCCGAACCCAAACCGGCAACATTATCACCATAAGTAAGAGCCATTGGACAATCGAAATCAATATCATAAAATTCGAGCATCTTCATATAAATTTCTCCTCCTTCTCCAGCTTGTGGCTGGCGCCCGAACATCAAATTCATAGAATTAACATTAGTACCTGTCATATGCATACCACCTAACAATACTTTAGCACGTTTACCTGCTGCTACATCCTCAGGACGAGTACGAAGAACAAAACCTTTGCAGGTAGTTAAATTATCAAACATACAATAAGTCTTTCCACCTTCCAAATAATAAGTCTGTCCTTCGGCTAAATTTACATCGGAAATGAAGTCTGTTAAAAGGAAATCAATACGCATTGCATTGTATTTCAGAGCAGCCTCGTGCTGTATCAAAGCATTTTGATAAGCTTCATCTGAATCAAACCGGTCACGACTTGGAGCACTTAAGTCATGAGTTACTAAAATAGGCTCTCCCGGTTCTCCGTCTGAGCGGGCAGAACAAGTATTGTAATATGCATCCCATTTTACCTTCACATTCTCGTTGCGAACATTAATCACATAAACAGAGTTTTTCTGAAGTCCGTCAATATCTACATATCCCTTTTCAAAATCCTCATCGGTTAATTTATATTTTCTCCATTTTTCATTCACTGTTGATTCAGGATTATTAGGAGACGGATCTACTTCCAACCACTGATAAACAAAATTATCGTTAGCATCAAGCTGAAATTTTTCACGATAAATAGCCTTATCATCGTCTGATACCCCTTCTGTTACAGTTTTGAAAGCACGATTCAACATCACACGCATAGTAGTCTGTGTAGTCTTAGAAGCATCTACATAGACACAGAATGGAGTTGCATATCGATCAGAAGTGGTAATGCCCATCCATTCTGCCACTGTCTGCCATCACCATGTCCATACCATTTGGATGCATGTGAAAAATCAGTCACATTATCATCTTTTGTTGATAACACGCGAATAGCAAAACGATAATCAGTGGAATACTGTTGATCTTTAATAACTAAATCAAGGACCTCCGGTCCTACAATGGTATCTAGTAACAAAAGACCGTTTTCGGCAGATGTACCCCAAGCATCTGCACCACCCGAAACATTTGGCTGTAGTGCCTGACGAATCTGGTAGCCCGCACAGTTATTCACTCCATACCAATAAAGATGAATATCATTGCCATTCGGTCCCTCTGCTTTACAATTATAAGCATAGTCATCCCCTTTTCCTCTATTATTATCACAAATGAACATAGTCATCCATTCTCTATCTATATTTGCCATTCCTTTCTCATCATCAGAACACGAAATACATGAGAAACCTGAAAATAACATTAATGCATATAAAAATTTTTTTTTTCATCATTCTGTCCTTTTATAAATTATTTATAGCCATAATAGTTCTTGTATACACCTGCTGAGCGTTGGATAGCCGCATTAGGATAAGGTAAAATATAACGTACAGGAGGTAAATCATTCACCTCAGGAACAGAATTACCATCCAGTGGTGATTCTGTTCCATCTTTGACCAACACAATCATTCCTTGTTCTGTATGACGAATATATCCATAGAATGAATATTTACATTGGTTAGTAGGCTCCGAATCATTACTCCACTGATAAAATTCCGCCATCTTCCAAGTTGCTCCATCAACAGCTACCAAAGCTGTCGCTGGTTGATTAGCTGATTTGTAAGGATTATAAATATAGAGCATATCCAATATCTTATTGGGATAAGGATAGCCATAAACTTGATTTACATCCACACGCCATTCAACCGTTTGTGGAAGAACATGGTAATACATAGATTCGGGAAGATCATCCAAATAAGCACTACCATCATGTTCAGCTATATCATCTTCGAAGCCAGTAGAAGAACCGGCATTAGACATTCCTACAGAAAGATAGCGCAAAAAACTATAAACAATTTCCTGTCCATAAAGATTATTACGGACAAGATCTCTCCAGCGCATATTCTCACCCGCAAACTCCCATTTACGTTCATCAAGCACGGCTTTCAAAAAAGTTTCTTTAGAAGAAGCCACCTGAGCAATATAGGCAGAAACAACACTTTGGTCATCGAATGCCCGTGCATGGACTTGACGAAGTGACTCCTGAGCAGTGGCAGTAGGTCCTTCCAACTCATTAACAGCTTCGGCATTCATCAACAAAACATCCGTATAACGCATATAAGGGAAGTTAATACCTGTATTACTGGCACTCAAATTGGTAAACTGTCCCGCATTCGCCCACAATTTAGACCATTTATTATTATGGACAGTATAATCCGCACGAATCATACAAGAATCCTGAGTAGCATTATTAGCACTGTTACCATAATACCAAAGTCCATTAATAAAATCTCGACGCTTATCATTCTCATCGAATGAATAACGGTAAAAAGCACTCAAACGTATATCACCTTTAGATTCTCCCCATACATTCTTACCCAATGTCTTTCCTTCATTAACGGTTGATGTAGGTCCTTGAGAATACCCTGTATTACCTGTAGACTCCTTAGCAAAAGGAATCTCAAAAATAGGATCACCTTTAGCAATAATTTCAAAATTGCTTTCCTTGGTAAAAATATCTTGATAAGAAGTGCCTACAGAGTGTGTCCCCGAAGCAATAACCAGGCTAGTATATTCTTTTACGATTTGATAATACTTCTGATAATCTTCCGGACGTTTCATCACACCATAACTATTTGCATTATTTTTATCCGGATGAAGTGAATAACCTCCGGCAGTCAATGCAATACGTGCAATTAATGCCCAAGCAAACTCCTTAGACGCACGTTCTACTGTTGTTGTTGTAGTAGAAGACATCTTAGGAGCAATATCCTGCAAATCTTCAATAAGTTTATTTTGGATTTCTTCGCGATTCATTACAGGAATCACATAATTATCACCTAATTGTGAGGCTGGCAGGAAAGTGAAAGGAACATCCCCGAACATCACTACCAGATCATGATAAACCATAGCACGAAGACACTTGGCTTCGCCCAACATCTGCATAACAGCGGTATTCTCTTCATTATAAAACGGACCAGTTTCTACACCCCGGATAAAACGGTTAGCATCTTCAATAGCTTTATAAGAAGCTCTCCAATATTTATCAATTTCGCCACCTTGATCGTCACAATCAAAACGTGCATAGCTATTATGGGTTGCTACATTACCTGTATACATCTGCATATCAACATCACTGTTCAAATTAAAAGTTTTCTGATAGGCAGTGCCATAAAGATCACCTACCAAGATAGAAGCATAAACACCGTTCAACGCACGGCTAATTTCTGTTTCTTGGCTGAACACAAAGTCCTCATTGTAACTTGATGGAGAATCCACGTCAAGGAAATCATTGCATGATATTAGAGTCAAAGTTGCTAATCCTATTATTAAAGTATTTTTAAATTTCATGTGCTTTCAAATTTAGAATGTAATATTAGTACCTAGTACAAAACTGCGACTACGTGGGTAACGGTTATAGTCCATACCACAAGTTAATCCTGTCTGAATATCCACTTCAGGATCATAACCCGAATACCCAGTAATAATAAACAAATTAGAGGCTGACACATAAAAACGAGCTTTCGAAATCCCCCATTTAGAAGTCAGATTTCCAGGTAACGTATAGCCAACAGTCAAATCCTGACAACGCAGAAACGATCCATCCTCGATAAAATAGGAATGAGTTATTTTTTTTGTCACATCCGTCGGATTCCAAAGTGTCCTACCTTCGTTTAATTCACGGTACATATCCAACGAACCATCAATATAGTAACATTTGTACAAGCATTCGCCATCACCATCACGGGTATAACGCCAACCTTTGTCGGCAAATGTGGAAAGCACATTGTAGAACTTATTCTTATTGCTTTCGGATGAGGAAAGCTGGTAAGCTGTCGCATTATTCACATCAAAATCAAGCATAAAGTTGAAGTTCATGGCAAAATCAAAACCCTTCCATTGTCCGCTCAATCCAAAACCTCCCTGCACTTTTGGATTGGTATTACCTATAACAGTACGGTCATCTTCTGTGATATATCCGTCACCATTCAAATCCTTGAACTTGACTTTGCCCGGCAGAGTAGCTATGCCTGAATTAGAATCTCCTGAAATCTGATTGATTATTGTTTTTGGATGTTCCACACCGTCTGCATCCATAATAGGTGCATCTTTCGAAGTTCCGTTTTCAGCGGCCGTTGATCCCCAAGGTACTGCTTGCAAGTTATTAGTGGGATCAAAATAGAATTCATCCATTGAATATAAACCATCATATACAAAACCATAAATAAGTCCTACTTGGTCACCCACCTTCAAACAATAATCATTGTAACTTGATTTCCAACGGTTATTCTGATCCCAAATCACATTGTCTGTACCATTTAATTTATCAACTTTCATTTTATTCATACCTAAAGAAAGATTTGCGGAAAGCACATAATCCCTGCCACTGAGAATATCTCCTGATATAGTTAATTCAACCCCTTTATTAGTTACTTGTCCAATATTTTGCATCTGACTTACATAACCAGTTGCTGAAGGAATGTCCGATTTATAAAGTAAATCTTTCGTCGTATTCCAATAAATCTCCGGAGTAACAGTGAGACGACCATTAAAAAGCGTGATATCAGCAGCAAGATTACGAGTTAATGTAGTTTCCCATTTAATATTTTTATTGGCAAAAGTAGTACCCCCTTGATTACCATACCATTGCTCTCCAAACTGAGTTGCTTCTCCAAATCCAGGTCCGCCGGTAGAATTAACAGTATATAAATAACGCCACATATCATCACTGATACGATTATTTCCTGCCAACCCTATAGCTGCACGAAGTTTTAACTGATCAATCCATTTTATATCTTCCATAAACTTTTCTTCTGAAAGCACCCAAGCACCTGATACTGAAGGGAAATATCCCCATTGATTACCTGGAGCAAATTTAGTGGAACCATCAGCACGCATAGTTACAGAGAGTAAGTATTTGTGGTTATAGTTATAACTTGCCTGCCCAAAGAAAGAAGCAGTGCGATCTGGAGTCGAAAGTGATGAAGTTGACTCCTGCGGTGTACCGAATCCCATATTATCCCAAGCCTGTCCAGCCTCAAATGCACGTGGAAAATAACGATTCTTTTGGAAGTTCTTCTTATTTTGGCTATGATAAATTTCTTGCCCCAATAACATGGAAAAATTATGCTTATCTTTAATAGAAAAGCCATAAGATGCCGTATTAGTCCAAATATATTTAAAAGACTGATCTTTCTGAATACTTGCTACAGGCAACGAATTATTTTTTGTACCTTCACCTGTCAAGGCACCCCAAAAACGATATTGATCTTTCCAGTTTAAACTAAGAGTGGCTTCTGTACGAAGCACCAATCCTTTAACAGGCTTCCATTCCAATGAAATAGCATTAGTATAGTTATAAGCATACTTATTCTGTTGATTAATGGCAATATCACTTTTCGGATTAGTATAAGTAAACAATGCTTCTTCATCAGGGTCAGCATAAGAAGGATCTATATATCCGAATTCACGTAATCCGTTAGTGGGTCTATAACGGAGTACATCAATAATACCGCCTGTACCAATATTATCACCTCCAGCTCCTTGATCACGGCGAAACGTAAATTTAGGATTGATATGCAATGTCAAATTTTTAGTTATATCAATAGCTGTCTTGATATTCAAATTGGTACGGCGCACACCCGACCCCATAATAATACCTTTATCTTCGCTTTGAGTAAGAGAAGCAGTGAAGCGCATCTTATCTGTACCTCCACCAATAGTTACATTAGTAGAATAATTGATAGGATTCTCTCCCATTACCTCATCCTGCCAGTCATGAGTAGGCAAAGAATAATACATATCCAAATCTTGCGGATTGCCAAAATTAGCACGGAAAAATTTGGCATTGCTAGAACGGCTACCATTACACGCCGACCATTCATATTGATAACGTGCAAACTCTGCTGAATTCATTAAATCTAATTTTTTAGACAAATGACTAGTAGACAAATGGGCATTGAAACTTACCTGTATTTTTCCAGCTTTGGCCGATTTAGTAGTAACAACCACTACACCATTACCGCCCTTAGCTCCATAGATTGCCGTGATAGAAGCATCTTTCAATACATCAATAGAAGCAATGTCTGTAGGAGGAATATCATTGATGTTATCCACCTGAAAACCATCGACAATGTAAAGAGGATCATTGCTCTGGGTCACAGACGTACCTCCACGAACACGAATGTTAATATCTGCCCCTGGAGCACCATCGACCGTAGTTACTTGCACACCAGCTATTTTCCTGCAAAGCCACAGCGCTGAAGTAACTGGTACAGCAGCAATCTTCACACCAGACACGGAACCTACTGAGCCAGTCAGATCTTTACGAGCCCTGCTACTGTAACCCAGCACTACTACCTCTTCAAGCGCTTGTGAATCATCTTGCAGCGTAATTGTCAGTTCTTTTCCGGTAACCGCATCCACTTCTTGCGTTTCGTAACCTACAAAAGAAATAACAATTCTTTTTCCTTTAGACACGGCCAAAGTAAACTTTCCGTCAAAATCAGTTATGGTTCCGTTGGAAGGATTTCCCTTCTCCACAACGGAAGCTCCAATAACGGCTTCACCTGCCGAATCAAGTACAGTACCTTTTACGGTAATGCTCTGAGCAAACATCATCACCGGTATCAGTAACAGCACTGAAAACAGAAGAAGTCTGCTTTTCACTCCTCTTAATTCATTTGTAAATTTCATAATAAAATATTAAGTTAAACAAAAATTTAAAGTCCATTTTTTCCGTGAATGTGAAATAATATAAATCACTATTGTTATTTATATTCTATTCTAAAAGGAAACAATTACAATTTTTATGAGAATAATAGATACTTATTAAAATAGCACACGCATTCTTATAATTTCCGTGTACGCACACAAAACGAGTGAAAAATATTAGATATACAAATTCCCATGCTAAATAAAGCACATCATCAAATACATTAACAGTAATGTTTTCCATTATAATTTAATGTTAGTATTAGAAAATTGGTTTATTTTTATACTATATACGCCACAAATAAAAATAATATTGTTGACTGAACCTAATTTTTGTATTGAAAAAAATTAGTTCAACCAATAATTACAACATAATGAACAAAAAAGACACATTCATCAATGAAAACACGGAATTACATAAAAAAGCAGTGCTATGGACTTGTCCTCCATAACACTGCCACCTATATTTATTATAACTGACAAACTCCTACAGCTACAAACCTCACTCCTCCTATTTTATCTCATCCCACTTCGGTGGATTCACCTGCATCAAATGGCGGACAAAGAAATCATACCGCTTATGTTCGCCAAAAGCTTCTCCCATTGTATGATGTGCACCGGGAATCACGACCAGTTCAAAATCTTTATTCGCCTTTATCAATGCATTGACCACCTGCATGGTAGAGGCAGGATCTACATTATCATCCAACTCACCTACCACTAACATCAAAGGACGACTCAACAGATGTGCATTTTCCACATTAGATCCTTCTTTATATTGATCTCCTACCGGATAGCCCAACCAAAGTTCATTCCACCAAATCTTATCCATACGGTTATCATGACAACCACAAGCTGAATAAGCCGCTTTATAGAAATCAGGATAAAGCAAAACTGCATTTGTAGATTCCTGACCACCGGCAGAACAACCGTAAATACCTACCCTGTCCACATCCATATAAGGATATTTCCGTGCAGCCGCCTTAATCCAAGCAATATGGTCCGGCAAACCGGCATCTTTCAAATTCTTATAACATACATTCTCAAAAGCACGCGAACGGAAAGAAGTTCCCATTCCATCGACCATTACGACGATAAAACCAAGTTCGGCCAAAGAAGTCATGTTCCAATCATAAGGGCGGAAAGTTTTCGGGACATACTGATCACCGGGACCTTGATAAATGTATTCAATAACCGGATATTTTTTATTCGGATCAAAGTTAGTGGGCCGGGCAATCAATCCCCACATATCCGTCTTGCCGTCCCGCCCTTTGGCAACAAATACCTCCGGAGCGTTCCAACCTTCAGCCTCCAAGCGAGTGATATCAGCTGTTTCCAACGGCATCATCACTTTACCATCCTTGGCACTACGTAACACAGCTACAGGAGCCTTATTCACCATAGAATAAACATCTACCAAATACTTCATATCTTCCGAAAACCAGGCACGGTGCATCCCTTCTTCAGGGGTAAGACAAGTAAGCCTTTGCCATCAAAACCGATGCGGTAATAACGGATGAGATAGGGGTCTTCACCGGCTTCCATACCATTTGCCGAGAAATAAATCTGATGGTTATCCTCATCTACCCGAAGCACTTCGCGTACATACCATTCTCCTTTAGTGATTTGATAATCGGGCTGTGCGGTAATACGGTTGTACATATAAAGATGATTCCAATTGTCACGCTCACTCATCCATATCATCTGCTTGCCGTCTTTTAAGTCATGACGGAAATGACGGGTATAATTCACATATTTATCGCTGGTTTCTTCTACCAACGGGCGCACTTTTCCCGTTTCGGCAGAAAGTTCAAGCACTCTGTACACCTGATGTCCGCGCTGGTTATATTCAAAAGTCACGGCACGGCTGTCGGGGTTCCATTCGGGACCATATACTTCATATTGTCGGTCGAACAATTCGGTAGAAGGAATAATGCTTCGTCCGCTTTCCACTTCATAGATGCAGGGCACTTTAAAAGGAAGTTCGTCTCCCGGCTTCGCATACTCCTGTTTGTGAAGCTTGGGCTGAAGCTGATCAGCCGGAGAAGATTCCACATAATAAACATAGCGCTTTTCCACCGGACGGATCTTGCAGGAAGCCACCTTCTTACTGTCCGGTGACCAGCGAATATAGGCTGAATAATAATTACCCAGTGTCCCATCCAAGCTCAGTTGCTTTTCTTTTCCGGTAGCCACCTCCTTTACGTAGATATTCTGATTTTTAATAAATGCTATCCATTTACCATCAGGAGACGGAACCGGCGATGCTGTCTTCTCATCATCCACCTCCATCCAATGCTTTTGCTTGGGAGGGAGAGGAAGCGCCCCTTCATTGACCAGCTGATTCTTCCGTGACGCATACATCCAACGTTGATTATTAAACACAAAGCACAATGTATCCAGTTCCTTACTGACCGACAGACGCTCCAAAGAAAGTGCTTCCGGCTTGATATCCTTACCGGATGCAGCACCCAACGCTTTTGCCAGACGATGAGAATCAAACAATTCTTTTCTAGCTTTTTTATCTGCATCTACAGATACATACAGGCGTCCGTCCGGAGTATTCCGCACATACCAAAACTGATGAGTACCCTCTATCCATTGCGGATTGACATTGGAATAGAAAACTTTATCCGCACTGAACTTCTCTTTCAATGCATAAGCACGCCGATAATCATCAGCCGTACCTTGAGCGATAGCCATGCCCCCACTAAGGAACATGGCTACCAACCAACCTAACTTACCAACCTTCATTTTGAATTATTCTATTTCACTTCCCATTCAAACAAACCCGATGAATTATCGGCCGGCTGAACAATCTCCAGTTTTACCGCTTTTGTCTTTATCGGATTAAAATTAACTGTATTTCCCGTACCTTTTTCCACTCCATACTTATCCGCTCCACTCACCGGTTGCCACTGGCCTTGTGCATCTTTATAGTACACCTTCCAACTTTGCGGTATGCGGCATCCTCCCCAAGGAGCATCATCATACCAATATACGGTAGCACTGGAAACAGTCGCTTCGGATGGGAACTCGTAGGATATCCATTCGGTAGTTCCCTGTTTGGGCCACCAATGGTAATAGGGTACGGAACGGTCATTCTCATCTTTCGGCACCAGACGGTCATTAATGGCGGAGATGGATTTCACCTTATGCGAAGCATCCACTTTGCTTTCCGATGCCAGCGTAGCAGGCATAGTCGGACGGGAAGCACTTAATTCCTGAGGCAACCACACTGCCATAGCACCTGCACCGCGGTGTGCCCAAGCATAGTAAGGGATCAACGTCAGCTTTACATCAGTAGCGGTCAGACGACCTCTATCGTCATAACCCAGAATCTGTGCATCTGTTTTCAATTGGTTAATACCATACAGCAAATCCGGCTTTTCAACGACCTCAAATTCCGGAGTACGATTCATAAATACACTCAGCACATCAAAATCATTATCCGGCCATTCCGCACAATAGACTATCGGTCCACGTTCCACAGCAATACGTCCACGATCTGCTTCCACCTTATTATTGGCTTTTACTGTGCGAGGCTCCATATCGAAATGAACGGCTACCTTATCTCCTTTCTTCCAACGGCGGTCTATGCAGAAATAACCATCTTTAAGCTCACTCTGCACCGGTTCCCCATTTACTTTCACTGTATAGCTCAAACGCTTTCCATCCGAATAAGTGTACAGGTCACTGGGAACCACCTGATTACGTACCCATCCCGGGATACGGATTTTCATTGTAAACTGTCCGGCATTGTTCTTGTTGACGCCGATAGTAACTTCTCCGTTCCAAGGATAATGAGTAGTCTGTTCTAAAGAAACAGCCTTACCCTCTACCTTCAAATTCGAAGTATTGGACATGAACAGATTAACATACACGTCCTTATCTTTCACCGCATACACATATCCTGGCAAAGAAGGAATGAAACGGCAGATATTGGACGGACAACAGGCACAGCCGAACCAAGGCTGACGCTGGTGCTGTCCGATGCTTTCCAACGGATTAGGATAGAAGAACCCGCCACCGTCCAGGGACACGCCCGAAATAAGACCATTATATAAAGTACGTTCCAGCACATCATAATATTTGGACTCGCCGTGAAGCAGGAAAAGACGATAATTGACATACACATTGCCGATAGCCGCGCAAGTCTCGCAATAAGCCGACATATTGGGCAACTCATAGTTTTTGCCGAAAGCCTCTCCGTTGCTGGTCGCCCCGATGCCGCCGGTAATATAATATTTCTTGCCTACAATATTATCCCAGATACGGTCGATGGCATGAATATAAGCCGAATCCCCGGTCAATGCGGCAACGTCTGCCATACCGGCATACATATAAGCGGCACGCACGGCATGTCCCACCGCCTCATCCTGTTCCGTCACCGGCTTATGCGCCTGGCTGTATTCATCCGTACGGCTGGTATGTCCCCGCTGGTCAAGGAAGAATTTTGCCTGATCCAGGTATTTCTGCTGCCCCGTTACCAGATAGAGCTTGGCAAGCGCCATCTCGCAATCTGATGGCCGGGCACACGGACTTGCTGTCCGGGACCGGAGCCTATCTCACGGCATACGCAGTCGCATAACGGATAGCGATATCCAGAAAATTACGCTTCCCGGTCGCCTGGTAATGAGCGATGGCCCCCTCTACATGTGTCCCAGATTATAGAACTCATGGCTCAGTTCCTCCACCTTTTCCCAACGCTTGCTGCCCGCCCATTCGTGCGGATGCTTGGGATTCATGGTACGGCTGGTGTAAAGGTATCCGTCCGGCTCCTGTGCGGCAGCGACGATCACCAGCACGCTGTCAATGTATTTGGCCAGCTTTTTATCCGGATAAGTCTGCAACAGGTAACTGGCCCCCTCTATCGTCTTATATACATCCGTATCATCAAAAGCCAGCCCGCCCACTTTGATAGTATCGCTGGGATGGGCCGCATTGATAAAATTCCGGTATCTTCCCGTCTCCTCACATTTGCTGAAAGCCAGGGGAATGGTCACTTCACGGCTGGCCTTGAGACGCTGCCCCAAAACGAGTCGGTCACTTTCACCGAAGTGAAAGGCACAGGGTCTATAGGATAACCGTGTGACTGGTGTTTCACTTGTGCCTGACCGCCGGTTACGGCAGCCGCCAATAAAGTAGTAACTAAAAGTTTTTTCATGGTTATATCATTTAATTGTTATCGTCATATTCCGTGCCTGTTTTACGGAGGTGCAATTTACACATTCCGAACATAAAACAGGCTCCGTATTCCAAGCAATCCAGGTATATAAATTCACCAAAATCACTATTTCCGCCCTTGTAACGGTATATATTCATCCCACAACTTCAACGAGTGCAGATACCCCGTAAAAGGCCACTCTCCTTCCGCATTCCGCCCCAAGGTCACAAACTGAGACGGTTTTACCAACAACTGGATGTCTTTTCCACTCACCTGTTCTCCATTGATATAGACCTGCTCCATGCGTCCGTCAAAACAGATGTAAATGTGCTGCCACCTGCCCGTCAGCTCCTTCATACCTTTATATCCCGCATCCTCATACCATCCGTAATGGTTGATCACCCCGCAGCGCGGTTCCGTACCGTTCACCAGCATGATCTTCTCCAGTTCGTCATGCGAGGTTGTAAAATCGGCTACACACTCATTCTCGGCTATGGAATCATTCAGCACCCACGCCTCCAATGTATAGGGAGCATTGTCCTGCAAAGTAGCCGGCAAAGAGAAACTGGAACGGAACAACTGGCTGCCGTCAAAATGAAACGCCTTTTTCCCTTCCGTCTCCTTCACGACCACAGGAGCTTTCAAGGCCTCAAAATATCCTTTCACACCCCGGTTCGTCAAATAAGGAACGGTATCGCCGACAGCAAAATCATCAGCAGTAATGCTCACCACCAAGCCACGTTTCCGACAGTCGGCAGCAGGCAGACGGACCACATCCGTAGCCGCGTCGTAAGCCCGTTCCGCCGGTTCCAGCTTCCAGTTATAATACCGCAAATTAGTAATAACCAACGGCTCATTGCCGCTGCGGAGCGAAATCATTCCCTGAGAGAGACAATGCTCCGTCTCATAACTCCGCATTTCCCGGAACGGTAAACCAGTCCGCTCAGGGTATGTTCCTTGGACGGGGAAAGTAAAGAATGGCAATACTCCAATACAGTGCCCGGCTCCAGCATCAACGCATCGCGTCCCTCTATACGGCAAGTACGCGCCGCACCTTCCTTCAAGACAAACGCACCGCCCAGCATTCCCTCATTATTCCGCCACTCGCGTCCGTCCCAGTCGGCAGCGGTCAGTCCCAGCCATTGCTGGGGAAGCGCCTCTTCAATCCCCCCGAACACCTTCACGTTCCAGACAGCCCCTCCAAAACCGTTTTTCTGGCCGCCCGTAAAAGTAAGACGCACATAGCGGGCCTCCGCCTTGCCGAAGTCAACCATCGGACTGCCTGCCAAGTGGTTGTTCCGCTTATCAGCAAAAACAGACCAATGCTTGCCATCGACAGAAGTCTCTATCAAATACTGATAAAACTGGGTTCCATATTCAAACTGGGTCCAGACGGTCTGTATTTCCCGGGAACTCCCCAAATCTATCTCAAGCCATTCCTGCCCCATACCGCGAGGACGCCACAAAGTCCCGTTATTGTCATCTACGGCATATTCGGCGCGAAAATTATCATCATAACAAGAAGAAGCCCTTACCCCGGCGCCCAATGCCAGATTCTCCGATTTCACCACCGAAGGAGCCAGTGCGCCTACCCCCTTGTGGGTAGGAATAACCTTCCTGATGCTTCCATCCGCCGCAAACTCCATCTTATCCATGCAGAGCTGGCGGTGAAAGCCACGGTTGGAGTGCGGGTTGTCATGCCGGTGGTACACTATATAATAGTCATCCCCTTCCTTCAAGATACTGTGATGTCCCGGGCCGTGCACCGTCCCGTCCTCATTCGTTTCCAGAATGCAGCCCTTATATTCGTACGGTCCCAGCGGATGGTCCGAAGTAGCATACTGCACCCTGTAAGTATGGTCATGGCAAGAGCCCGAGGAATACATGAAATAATAGATTCCATTCCGCTTCAATACAAAAGGAGCCTCAAAAAAGTCAACCGCCTCCGTATTCGGTATGAGCCGCGTTTCCGTAAACCCCTTCAGGTCGGGAGTCATTTTTCCAGCTCCGCAACCGAAACCTTTATAGATTCCCCACGTTCCCCAATACAAGTACACGGAACCGTCATCATCTACAAAAGTCTGTCCATCCAGTGTAATCGCATTGGTCACGAAGCGGTCGGGAACAAGCACCGCCTCGCTTTCACCCAGGATATTCTTCCAGGGTCCCCTGGCGTCTCGCTCACCCCGCAATGAATGATACACGGCTGGCAATAAAAATAATAATACCTGCCATCCGTATGCCTGATCACATCAGGGGCCCATATCCAATGGCTGTCGGGCCAGTTCATGGGCATCAGCGTCCAGTTTACAAAATCCTTGCTCGTCCACACCTGGGCCGGTCCGAATCCCGCACCGCTGCCGTCCGTAGTGGCATACATGTAATACGTGTCGCCAAACTTCTTTATCGTAGGATCGGCAAAGTATCCGGGAATCACAGGATTACCCGTCCCCGGCGCGTCATGCTTCTTGCGGGCAAACCCCGAAACCGCCCCCAGCAACAAAAAAGCGGCCACTAAGTATATTCTGTTCATCTCTATTTATGTACAATATTATTGACCGGTATCTCTATCTCATAAAAATATTCCTGTAACAACCGGTACATGTCCGGGTCATAAGATTTCAGTTTCGCACGGCGGTTCACCCAGTTATGCACCCCGTTAGCCGGATCGGCATAACGGTTACAGTTAAAGAAAGACTGCACACACTCCGCAAAATACTCTTCCTTGTTGCTGACCGCATACGTGTCTTTCCACAATCCTTTCCGGATGGCATTCTGCCGCAAAGCCTCCAGCCGGTCATTGAAACCGGGTTCCACCCCGACAATGCCCACCGTGTGAATCAGGTGTGCAAACTCATGAATCAAGATATTCTCGCCCACATATTTGTCTTGCGGCAATGCCAGCAGGTTCTCTTCTCCGCAACTGGACGAAAGTTCATCCTCAGGCGCCCCGCCAAAACCGCGCGCCCGCCAGTTCCAATACTTGATACTATCTTCACAATTACAAATATGCGCAAACTCAGGCAGGTCACAAGTCTCCTCATCCTTGCCGATCACCATCACATGACAGCCCCTCTTCACCATGTGGGCCTTTACATCGGGACGTTTGGCCAGCATCAGCTGATGATATCACACGCCTTCAGCAAAGCCTCGTCACTGACCCGTTCCGAAGAAGTGACATACAATCCCTCCGTCTCAATGTATTTCTTGTAGAAAGAAGGAATCCCCTTGCCTTCGGGAACCGCAGTTACCCGGCCGCGCAACGGACAAAGTTCCAGCTTCATGGCAAATCCTCCCCCCGAGGCAAGGTGCAGTTTCATCCGGCTTTCGCGGTCCACGATCCTTTTCTCCATACGGTAGTCTTCTGCCTGTTTGTCGGCATTGATGCCGTCAACAAACAGCGTAGCCGTATAACGGACCCCTTCCGGCAGGAAAGAGAAATCCAGCTCCACATCCCGTCTATCCCAATTGGTCATGCCACCCACATACCAGTTGACATCCTTCTTGCGGACAGTCACGATATACTTGCCAAGCTCACCGGAAGCGATAAAAGTAGAATCCGTCTCCACAGGCAGGGAAGTAATGAAATCCACACACTCCTGTTCATTCAGGTAATTGGTAGGCGCATCACACAACATCGTGAAAGGAGAATCGTGCACAATATAGGCAGCCAGTTGATGACACCGGGTTCCCATGCTGGCCGGAGTAGAATACATGGCACGCCAATCGGCCTTCGTAGCGTTGCGCATCGCTCCCGGAGTGTAATCCACCGGTCCCGCCATCATGCGGATATAAGGAAAAGTGACATCATAAAGCGGCATATTGTTCTTGATATCCGTCCATTTCACCTCTTCCATACCGAACACGCTTTCAAAATTAATGATATGCGGATAGGTACGGTTGATACCTGTCGGTTTGTAAATGCCGTGCAGATCAAGGGTTAATTTATACCGGGCTGTCATCTCAGCGATGCGATACACCATTTCGACGGCAGTCTGATCATCACGATCCAGGAAATCCACCTTAAAACCTTTGATTCCCATATCCGCATATTTCTTACAAGCAGCTTCCAACTGGCTGTCGAGTACATTAAACACCGTCCAAAGCACTATTTCCACCCCTTTGGATTTACCGTATGCTATCAGTTCCGGCAAATCAAGTTCGGGAATAACGGTCAGCATATCCCCACTTTTCGGATCATACCATCCTTCATCCAACACAATAAATTCCAATCCGTTCCGGCTGGCGAAATCGATATAATATTTATACGTATCCATGTTGATACCGGCTTTAAACGGCACTCCTTTCAAATTCCAGTCATTCCACCAATCCCATGCCACTTTCCCTGTCTTTATCCATGAGGTATCACCGATACGGTTAGAAGAGGCCAGGGCATAGACCAGGTTGTTGACCGGCATATCCGTATCCTTTTCAGTAATGGCCAACACACGCCACGGATAGGAACGGGAGCCACGGCTACGGGATATAAAATCGGTGGTTTCGGTTACATATTCCTGCTTCCGCCAAGGATAAAAGTCTGTTTTAGCCGGATAAGGAGCAAAGACACCTTTCAATCCATACTTTCCCTGCTGTGACTGCACAAACATGCCCGGATAAGCTTCCAAATCTGATTCCAACAGAGTCAGTTTTACGCTGCCGCAATCCACAGTAACCGGAAGAAAAGCCAGTTTAGGCTGTGCTTTTGACAGAGGAGTGATATCATAGACATTCTGAAAGGCCATCGCCATAGGTTGCTTGTCGTTTGTGGTATAAGGAAGATAAGCCGTATAATCCTGAGGAAAGTTAAATTCCGCCACTTCATCCTTCACAGTCACTTCTGATGTCACGGTGGTATAGAAGCGATAGGCGACCCCGTCATTGTAAGCCCGGAAAGTCACGCCGAATCCGCCTTGCAGCTTCAAGTCCAGTTCGTTGCAGACTGCAACGAACTCCTTGAAGCGGTAGAACGGCGATTCTACCTTGTCCTCTATCTTTTTCCTTCTTTCCCTTGTTACCCGGGAAGATTTACCTACCAAGGTTCCGTCGGCCAGAACCAAACCTATGTTAGAATGTGAGAGAATTGTATCATTTTCATGCATAATCCGGTAAGAAAGCCCATCCCCCGTACTAATCTCGACTTTCAGTCCTCCGTCCGGAGAAGAGAGAGTATAGTTCTTAACTTTAGCCGCCAATGGAGCATTTCCAATAAATAAAAGCAATGACAAGATTGCCAAACCAAGTGTTCTGTTGTTTTTCATAATCTATCGGTTATATACTTTGTGCATTTGCAAAGTAAAATAAAAAAAGAATAAGGAAAGGAAGAAATAATATAATGTAATGGCAGAATCGTCCAATAATTACCGTCCTGCGACACGAATATCCAGCCGTTTGTACTATTTTTCCATCCCGCTAGACTATTTTCCATCCCGTCCGGAACCGGACTCCCCGTCATTTCTGTCCGGCACGGGCATTATACGCTCCCTTTCACATGAAATCCCTCCGGCATCCTTTCCGTTTTCTCCCGGCAGACCCTAAAAAAAAGGATAGTCCTTCACCCGGAACTATCCTTTCAAGCTCAACACAGAATCAATCCCCCGCGTTATTCAACCGTATAATTAATCACGAAACGGAAATACTTCGAGGTATCATTCATATCCACCCAGCCGACATTCATTTTACCCGTTGTTCCTACGGCAAGCCCGTCATTGTAACCTACTCCGCAAGCTTCATCACTACTGTAATATTCAATGTAGGCGGCATAACCGTCCGTTCCCCAACTGACAGCCTCACCACTTGTATTCATCCAGAGTAGCCCGGCGCATTGGCTGTATAGTTTTCTCCCATATCGCTCCACTCTCCCGTAGACGGGTCTGCCAGACAGAACTTGATGTCCGTATTATCCGCCGCCTTAGCCAAGAACTCTTCTATGGACATATCAAACACGGTCTCGATATTTTCCTTGTAATCTTCAACCGGCAGGGTCACTGTCGCATTATCAGACGAGAAGGCAACAGAAACCACCGACACGGTAGGATCTGTGACCCCGACTTCAAAAGTAAAGCGCACATAGTCATCATAGTCTGGTCCGTTTACCGCAAAACCCACATTCAGCGTAAAGACCGTCCCCGCTACAATACCTCCTTCCGTCAGTTCCACATTCAATGTTTTCGCCGCTTTATCCAACGTCACCGTAGCCTTGCCGTCCGCATCGTCCGCGCTGCACGGCTGGCCGACCGAATTGAAATACCAGCCTGCGCCGTCTTTGGTATAAGCCGTCTTTAACCATTGGTTGCGGGTCATGTTTATGGGATAAAAGACAGTGGCCTTGGTATCCAGCCCGGCAACAGCCGCATCCACACTCATTCCCATCAATTCTTCAAACTTGTTCGTATAGTCCGACAAGTTCAAAACATAAGCGTGCCTGCCGTTCACTTCCAATGCCACATTAGTAATAACCTGGGCATTGGTATTTGTCTTCAGATACGGGTTTTCGTTTTCTCCGTATATATGTTTGGATGTTGCGTCAGTATAATCATCGCTACAACCTGCAAAAGCAAGTAGCGAGCAACAGCAAAGTGCCAATAATATATTCTTTTTCATCGTTTTTCTTTTTATAGTTAACAAAGGGTTAATATCCCGGATTCTGAACCAGATTTATATTACCATCCATGATACTCTTGGGTATCGGGAAAATGTCACAATGTTTGTCCGTCGGATCGGTCTTGGCATCCTTGCAGAACCATGATTTGCCATTATACACATTCTGTCCGCTGGTAAGACGGAAACGGATCAAATCCTGACGGCGATGGTGCTCGGCCAGGAACTCCCATCCCAGGTCGTCCAGCAGGCCGCCCAGCTCGATGTCGCTGCCTCCTTCGGTAGTGGTCACCCAATTATCCGCCTCATCCTGCTGTGCAATGTTCTCCCGGTGTCCGTAAGAATATACGCTGCCGCCTTTCAACTGGGTTACCGTGCGTGTCGCCTTATCGGGATTCCCTTTGAACGCACGTTGCCTTACCTGAGTAACCAGGCTAGCGGCATCCTGTTCCGTCTCGCCGTTATATCCTCCCAGACGCAACAGGCACTCAGCCTTCATCATCAAGACATCGGCATAGCGGAAGAAAGGCACATCATCATAACTGGTTCCCCAGTCACCATCCTTTATCTCATACTTTACCAACCGGTATCCTTCCATCGGATAGCATCCCGGATTGTCCGTACTGCGGATTTCATACGTATAGTTCAAAGGCTGGCCGTCCACATAAATGGTGTTTCCACTCTGGTCTTGCTGGACACCGCCGATCCAGCAGTCTGTATAACGGGTGTCATTATTCTTGTCATAAGTATCCAGGAACTGGGGCAAGGCGCTCCGCCTCCTGTAGCCCAACCGGTAAACCCGAAAGTGGCACGCCCGGCCTCGTTCATCCACAAATTGGCAAAATAATTGCCACTGGCATACAGATACTCAAACGGAATCCCGAAGATAATCTCGGGAGAAGAAGAGATGTCCTCCTTAAAATTATCAGCATAATTCGGCGCCAGGCTGAATTTGTTCGATTCAATGATCACATTCAGCTCGTCAACGCATTTCCGATAGTAAGAATCGTCGGAATGGTCGTCAAACCAAGCATTGTGATTCAAATACATCTTAGCAAGAATCATGTGGACGGTATAGTTATTTATCTTTCCCATCTCCACCTCATCGCCACACTTGTCCTTTATGTCGTCCAGCTCAGAGATGATAAAATCCCATACTTCCTGCGGTTCAGCCTGTTCAGGAAGCCAGCCGTCGGGATGATCATAAGTGGTATCCAAGGGAATATTACGGAAAAGGTCGAACAAAAGATAGTAATACAACGCACGGTAAGCACGTAGCTGGGCCACAGACTCCTCCGATTCCTGCACGGCCTCGTCCGCCAACAGCTTGTTGCACGCATTTATTCCCGAATAGGCGTTTGACCACAACCCACTGAAATGACCGATTTCGGAATGAAACGTATGCTCATGCAGATTGATATACAAATCACCCCAACCTACGCCTATCCGCAAAGGGATCACCCACATGTCCGTACAGATATCCAGGTCAGCGTACCCGTACCATGCCCAATAGAAATTGCGCAAGGAGGAATATACCGGCGCAAACATACTGGCGGCATCCTTTTCCGTAAATTCATATTTCTCGGACGCGATCTGGTTGTAAATGGTTTCACTCAAATCTGTGCAGCTTCCCAAAGAAAGCATGCCGGCGCCTACCATTGAGTATAATAAAGACTTATATAATTTCGGTTTCATAATCTGGTAAATTTAGAAAGTTAAGTTAAGACCAAAAGTAAATGAACGAATGGATGGATATTTGTCGCGATTGTCTATACCTGCATAGGTAGGATACGGATTTGACAACTCCGGATCAAGTCCGGAATAACCGGTTATGCAGAAAAGATTGTCACCGGACAAATAGGCACGGACATTCTTGATGTATTTGTTATTTTTAAACGGGAAATTATAACCGATGGTCAGATTGGTCAACTTCAGGAAGTTACCATTTTCCAGGTAATAGCTTACCATAGTCTGCGGCTGTGAAGAAGACAAGGTGTATTGTCCGCCATAGGGTGCTTCCTCCACCGATTTCAAACGGTTGTAAGCATGAGAATTATTTTCGTAATAAGCACGGGGTTCGTTCAGGATCTTAAATCCCAACTGGCTGGTGAACTGCATGCTCAGGTCCCAGTTTTTATAAGTGAAGGTGTTGCCCCATCCCAAATACACTTTCGGCAATCCGTTGCCCAAATATTGGCGGTATTCATCATTGGTCAGGTAAGCAGTAGAGAACTCAACGACTTCCCCGTCCGGCTTTTCAATCAGGAACAGTCCGTTTTCCGACACGCCGACAGACTTAAAGCCATAAAACTCACCCAAAGGACGTCCTTCCTCCATACGGTGTGTGCTTACACTGATCGGTTCTCCCAAGCCACCGGTATCCATATAACTGTTTGACTCATACATGTCATTAGACAAGCTTAACAATTTGCTGGCATTATGAGCTACCGTCACCACGGTTTTCCACTCAAAGTCCTTGGTCTGCACAGGAATCGCATTGATGGCTACTTCAATACCCTGGTTGCGTACAGAGCCTCCATTGGCAAAAGTGTAACTGTACAAATTGGGCGGAGTAGGAACGCTGTAATTAAACAACAGGTCGGTTGTCTTCTTCCTGTATATATCGACAGATCCTCCTAAACGGTCATTCAAGACACTAAAGTCCAGACCGATATTATATTCCGTAGACTTTTCCCATTTCAAGTCCGGGTTCGGATTGGAAGCGACTTCCAGCCCCGGTTTCCATGTTCCCTTGTCGTAATAATAGGAACTTCCATAGTTATACCGCGTCAACGACATATAAGGATCATTGGGAATCACACCGGTAATACCGAATCCCGCACGCAACTTCAAGTTGTTCAGCCAGGTAATACCCTCCATAAATCCTTCATTACTGATGGTCCATCCCAAAGATGCAGAAGGGAAAGTACCCCATTTGTTATTGTCGCCGAACTTGGACGACCCTTCCTGACGTACACTGACCAGCAAATTATATTTATTGTCAAACGCATAGCTCACACGTGCAAAGAAACCGATCAGCGTATTCTCGTTCTTATCACTGCCCATGCCAGCCTTACCGTCTTTCAACGCCTGGCCGAGACCTAAATTATGCCATTGATAGAAATCTGTCGGGAAATTATAGTTATTGGCATAGAAACGTTCATAAGTATAATACTGATAACTGTAGCCCACCAACGCATTCATACGATGCTTGCCGACATTCAAGTCATACTTGCTGGTCAGTTCCAGGTTGTCCGTACGTGTCTCGTCCTGGGTATGATAAGCATAACCGGTCCATTCATTCAGTTGGTTGCTGAAATAATCCGTTGTGTTATACCCTTTATCATGTGCATTAAAGCGGCTGGTAGCCACCATCAGATTGGTCTGCCATCCTTTGACCGGTTCAAAAGTAACATTACCCGTCGCACGAGTCTCTTCATAGGTATAATTACCCAGACGCTCTTCCAGCATGCCGACCGGATTGTAGTAATAATTCACGTTAAAATCCTCATTATAAGAACCGTCCTCGTTGTAAATGGGAGCGGTAGGATTACGCATAATCGCCTGACGGTAAATATTTGACTGATCGGTGACCGTTGCATTGGTGGCACTGTTCTTATGCCATTTCTTCACCATATTCAGGTTGACTTTCAGCATATCGTTAAGCATCCAGTGTGAGACATCAAAACGCATACGGATATCTTCGCTGTAAGTGTTCATTATCACACCGTCTTCCTTGCGGTAAGTCACATCCGCCGAGTAAGTGGTCTGCTTGCTTCCTCCCGTTATATTGAAATTATGGTTGTGAGTAAAGCCGGTCCGGCTGACGGCATCCAGCCAGTCGGTATCATATCCCTTATCGGTAAAGTTTGTCTTGCCTGCACGTATATCCTCGGCAGTCATAAATTCCAGCTTTTTGCCGAACTGAGATGCAGAGACGTAACCTGAATAGGATGCAGTCGTATGCGACTCACGTTTGCCGTTCTGGGTAGTGATCAGGATAACCCCGTTTGCACCCCGCGTACCGTAAATGGCAGCAGCCGAAGCATCCTTCAACACATCAATGGAGGCAATATTTTCAGGAGCCACCGTGCTTAAGTCTCCTTCCACTCCATCAATCAGGATCAACGGCGTAGTGCTGCCGTTGACGGAAATGACACCGCGCAGGCGAATCGTGGAAGTCGCATTCGGGTCACCGGACCCCTTGGCAATGCTCAATCCGGCCACCTTACCTTTAATCAGGTCCGCCGCATCCCCGATCTTACCTACCGTAAAATCCTCTGCTTTGACCGAAGCCACCGCACTGGTCACATCACCCTTGCGCTGGGTTCCATAACCAATAACGACCACTTCGTCCATCACCTCGGTATCTTCCTGAAGGGTCACATCAATCTTCCGGTTATTCTTTACCTCAAACTCCTGGTTTTATATCCAATGTAGGAAATTACCAATACAGACTGGGAGCCTTTTACATTCAGCCTGTATTTCCCGTCAAAATCGGTAATGGTACCGTTGGTCGTTCCTTTTTCCATGATATTAGCACCAATGATGGGTTCTCCCTTTCTGTCTTTCACCACACCGCTTACTGTTACAGTTTGCTGTGTAATTTCCATTTTCATACCTGAAGTGCAAAATACAGGGCTCATCCCTGCACCCGCAATAAGGAAAAAACAGGTTGCGGCCTTTAGCAATGCTTTGCTGAACAAGGCCCGATTCTCATGTGTTTTCATCATACAGTTTTATTTAAAAGGTTTATATGTTCATTCAGTTTACTTTCCATTCAATCACCCCTCCCGAAGCTCCTTTCTGCAATTGTGCTGCAATTTTAAGCCCCTTTGTT
>ENA-OQBT01000053-OQBT01000053.1-human-gut-metagenome-genome-assembly--contig:-NODE-53-length-69784-cov-14.241254_pt1 | contig 69784 bp, 73 predicted proteins | sample MGYA00242749_ERZ504557 | MGnify/ENA primary metagenome ERZ504557 (study PRJEB26092, sample SAMD00036243) | human gut metagenome | host: Homo sapiens | study: EMG produced TPA metagenomics assembly of...
GGCCGCCGAGCCGGCGACGCCACGAACGGCACGATGAGTAGCAGACTGGCGAATGCGGCGAGCATCACATAGCCGTCGGAATAGGTGTTCATGACGGCTGTGGCCTGGTCGGCCGTCCAATGGCCGTCGCCGACCGTGGCGACGAGCTTGTCGGCGTGCGCCAGGGCTTTGGACCATGTTTCGTATGTACCGGGCGCGCACCTGTTGGAATCGATCATGCAACCGAACGTGTGGTCGGCGGAGGCCCGCCAGATGAAGCCATGCAGGCCTCCGAGCACGGTTAGGAAGACGGCGGTGGCGGATGCGAAGGCAACGATGGCCAGCGCAGAGGTGCGGCCGGATGTGCCGCGGGTGCCGGAGCGGTGGAACAATCGCCATAATCGGAACATGTTCATCGTGCGCCTCCGGCGGTAGGTTGGGATTGCTGCGGCGAGCTCAGCCTGCCGTCACGCATGGTAACGGTGGCATCGCAAAATGCGGCCACGTTCGAATCGTGCGTCACCACGACCACGGCCGCGCCGGTCTGTCGTGCGGTCCGCATGAGAATGCTCATGATTTCGTGGCCGGTGGTCTGGTCGAGCGCGCCGGTCGGTTCATCGGCGAAGATGACTGCCGGCTGCGCGGCGAGCGCACGTGCGATGGCGATGCGCTGCATCTGGCCGCCGCTCATTTCGCCGGGACGTTGTTGCGCGAGCTGGCGCAATCCCAATCGTTCCAGCCATAGCATGGCCATGTCGGTGGCCTGCTGGTAGCTTGCGCCGCCCAGCATCATCGGCAACGCGATGTTTTCGATGGCCGGCAGTTCCGGCAGCAGTTGTCCGGATTGGAAGACGAAGCCGAAGGCGCTGCGGCGCAGTTTGGTGCGGTCAGCGTCGCTCAACCGCGCTAGGTTGGCACCGCGAAACATCACATTGCCGGCTGTCGGGGTGATGATGCCGGCGAGTGCGTGCAGTAACGTCGATTTGCCGGAACCGGACGGTCCCATGACCGCGATGCTTTCGCCTGCCTGGATGCCGAAATCCACGTGATTGAGCGCCAGCATGTGTGTGGCGTTTGGTGTCGCCTGTTGGGTCGAATAATCCATGACCAGATCGGTCGCCTGAAGTATGTGTTCCATGTTTCCTACGGTACGGAAACGGATTGGTCCCGGCCATCAGACGGCGGGATGAACTTACAGGTTTCCTTCCGGCATGCATCATCCGCAAGGATTAGCGTAATCGCGGACTGCGGATGAGATGCCGTATGTCAGACGAGGTGCCAGGACAGGCGGTGCAGGTCGCTGGGCCCGAATTCAGCGATGGCGTCACGGTGTGCGGCCGAACCGTAACCCTTGTTGTGGGCCCATTCATATGGTTCATATTGGGGTTGCGCTCCCAGTTCGACCATGAGCCGATCCCGGGTGACTTTGGCGATGACCGCGGCAGCGGCCACGGCGGCGCAATACCGGTCGCCTTTCACTTTGGTGGTAACGTTCGCCGGCACCGGCACTTCGGGCGCGTCGAAGGTGTTCAGCGTCTTGGTGATGTAATCGTTCGGTCCGTCGAGGATCGCGCCGACCTTCACCGGTTTGCCGGAGAGCATGCCGTTGCCGTCAATGCCGAGCTTCGCCTCCGCCTGTGCCAACGCACGTAACGCGGCTACGCCGAGTGCATGGGAAATGCCCCACTCGTCAATCTCCTTGTTGCTGGCGGCGCCAACCGCCCAAGATGCGCACCAGGATTTGAGTTCGTCGAAGATGGCTTCGCGCTTGTGTTCGGTCAGCATTTTGGAGTCGGCCACGCCTTTCGGCACTTCCAGATGCGAAGATTCTTGCGAGCCTCCTTGCGAAGCTCCAGCCGGCCCGTCTAAGTCACGCGCCCAAATCGCAGCCGCACCAACCATTACCGGCCCTGCGAGAGATCCACGCCCCACTTCGTCAAAGCCGACGATCACATCGTAGCCTTGTTCGGCAATAGCACGTTCCAAATCCAATGTGGGAATTACGGAAACCGCCATCAGGCCGCCGAGCCTCCTTCCGGAACGTCGGCAAACACTTCATGGTGCGCATCGAGCCCGCCGATGCGGTTCAACGGCCAATATTTCGCGAGTCCGACACCCACTACGTCGGGAATAGGCACAAGTCCATGTGAGGAATCACCCTGATGATAGCGTGAATCGGCGGAATTGGCGCGATTGTCGCCCATAACGAACACGTGTCCTTCGGTCACGGTCACGTTGAACGCGAATGAGCTGGGATCCACGTCGGGGCGAATGTATGCGCTTTCGTCAATCGCCACACCATTGATGGTGATCGGCTTACCTGGCCCTTCGCATGCCACGGTGTCTCCTGGCAATCCGATGAGCCGTTTGATGAGGTAGTCACCGCCGAGTTTGCTGCTGTCTTCCTGCCGCAGCCAGTGGTCGGGATCCTTGAACACCACCACGTCGCCGCGTTTCAGATCGAAGACTTTCGGGGTGAGTTTCGAGGTGATCACGCGGTCACCTGGTTCGATGGTGTTCATCATGGATCCGGAGGGAATCACGTAGAATCCGAGCAGGAAAATGCGTATCAGCAGCACGATAATAATAGGAATTCCGCACCAGACCAAGGTGTCGCGCAAGCCAAAGCTGTCGCCGCTATTGTTTTCTTCTTTGGCATGCCTCATACATGATTCCTTTATCGTCCGGTTTGCACACTGACCCCTATCATAGCGGTCTAGAATAGAAAAAGGCCCTCCTGCCGTGAGGCTGAGGGCCAATTTCACGCTTTATTTGCGTTTGAAACTCACTTCTCGGAGTTGTCGCGGCGCTCAACGATACGAGCGGCCTTACCGCGCAGGTTGCGCAGGTAGTACAGCTTGGCGCGACGCACACGGCCCTTGCGGACCACCTTGATGGAGTCGATGACCGGGGAGTGCAGCGGGAAGCGACGCTCCACACCGGTGCCGAAGCTGATCTTACGAACAACGAAGGTCTCACGGACGCCGCCGCCCTGACGAGCGATCACAACGCCGGTGAAGGCCTGGATACGGGAGTTGTTGCCTTCCTGGATCTTCACGTTGACTTCAACGGTGTCACCCGGACGGAATGCCGGGATTTCCTCGGCCGGCTTCATGTGCTTGGCGTCAAATGCTCAATAGCGTTAACCATTGTGTTTCCTCGAGTCGCCGCCGCATATCAGCGCACAGGTAAGGGCTTCACGATTTTTCAATTTCGTTCTGCCTCGTATGTTCTCCGCAGGTCTGCCTGCGAAGGATTGCCAATCCGCCGAAAATCACGGTAACTTGCGTTTGTGCAACATTCCGTTCAATCTTGCGATTGTTCTCGGCTGGACCCGAAGGGAATCAGGATTATGCGGCGTCCTGAATCCCGGCACAGCAATATTCAAAAATACCTCACCCGCCAGACCTTTTGAAGATGGCCAGGGGTAGCAAAAAGGGCTCTGCATCCCGTGCAGAGCCCTTTCGAAGGCTATTTAATCCTTAGAGAAATCAGAACTTGCGATTTGCGCGGTAGAACTGGATCAGGGACTGAGTGGAAGCGTCCTGAGCGGCCAGTGCTTCGTCATCCTGGGAGATGGCCGGGGTGATCTGCTTGGCGAGCTGCTTGCCCAGTTCGACGCCCCACTGATCGTAGGAGTCCAGACCCCACACGGTGCCTTCAACGAAGGTGATGTGCTCGTACAGGGCGATAAGCTCGCCGAGTGCGAACGGGGTCAGTGCCACGCCGAAGATGGAGGTGGTCGGGCGGTTGCCGGTGAACACGCGGGCCGGAACGATCTCTTCCGGAGTGCCCTCTGCACGCACTTCGTCAGCGGTCTTGCCGAAGGCGAGAGCCTTGGTCTGTGCGAAGTAGTTGCCGAGGAACAGCTCGTGCACGTCCTGGTCGCCGTCCTTGGTCGGGTTCGGGGTGTTCACGAACGCGATGAAGTCGGCCGGGATCAGCTGGGTGCCTGATGGATCAGCTGGTAGAAGGCGTGCTGGCCGTTGGTGCCCGGCTCGCCCCAGAAGATTTCGCCGGTTTCGGAGGTGACCGGGGTGCCGTCCCAACGCACGGACTTGCCGTTGGATTCCATGGTCAGCTGCTGCAGGTAGGCCGGGAAGCGGTGCAGGTACTGGTCGTACGGCAGCACGGCGTGGGATGCGACCTTGAAGAAGTTGCGGTACCACACGTTCAGCATGCCGAGCAGCACGACCACGTTCTTCTCGAACGGGGTGTTGGCGAAGTATTCGTCGATCTCATGGAAGCCGTGCAGGAACTCTTCGAAACGTTCCGGTCCGAACACCACGGCGAGGGAGGTGCCGACGGCTGCGTCCACGGAGTAGCGGCCGCCAACCCAGTTCCAGAAGCCGAAGGCGTTGGCCGGGTCGATGCCGAACTCAGCGACCTTCTCCAGGTTGGTGGAGACGGCGACGAAGTGCTTCTTGATGGCTTCGGCGTTCTTCTCGTCGGAGCCGTCGACTGCGCCGGCGCTTGAGGCGTCGAGCAGCCAGGTGCGGGCTTCGCGAGCGTTGGTCAGGGTTTCCAGGGTGGTGAAGGTCTTGGAAACGACGATGAACAGGGTGGTCTCCGGGTCGAGGCCCTTGGTCTTTTCGGCCAGATCGTTCGGGTCGATGTTGGAGATGTAGCGTGCGGAGATGCCTGCGTCAGCGTACGGCTTCAGCGCTTCGTACACCATGACGGGACCCAGGTCGGAACCGCCGATGCCGATGTTGACGACGGTTTCGATCTTCTTGCCGGAAACGCCGGTCCATTCGCCGGAGCGAACCTTGTCGGCGAATGCGTAGATGCGGCCGAGCACTTCGCGCACGTCCTTGACGGTGTCCTGTCCGTCAACGATGTACTTGCCTTCGTCTTCGGCCGGGCGGCGCAGTGCGGTGTGCAGCACGGCGCGGTCTTCGGTGTTGTTGATGTGCACGCCGGTGTACATGGCCTTGGTGCGCTCGTCGAGCTTGACGGCCTTGGCGAGGTCTGCGAACAGCTGCAGGGTTTCCGGCTTGATCAGGTTCTTGGACAGGTCGAAGTGCAGGTCGCCCGCGTCGAAGCTCAGCTTCTCGACGCGCTCGGCGTCATCGGCGAACCACTGCTTGAGGCTGATGCCTTCGGACTGCAGCTCATCGTAGTGCTTCTGCAGTGCGGCCCACTCCGGGGTCTTGGTGGCGTCAACAGGAGGATTGATGGCCATGGTGTATAGGTCCTTTCATCATCACTATGAAGCGGATGCGATTGCGGCTTCTCTGCGGATTTCCGCGTGTCGCATTCCGTATCTCTTCACCTCACAAGATACTCACAAAAGAAGACAGAACAACACAAAAATATTTCCTGAGTTAACACATTCGCCAAGATTCGCAATATAGCGCGGTTCCGACCACCTTCCGTCTTCGACATGCGCATTTTCGACGATTACTGAAATCGTATGCATGGTTCCGGCGCAAGTCTTCGTAACACTTCCAAACATGTAATAAACGAAACGATCGCATTATGCAGTGAACGACAAGAAAACGGCACTGCAACTACCAGCAAGCAAGCATTCAACGACTTCGTGCTCTGCGGGGTCACAAACAATCTCCCGCACCCGGTAAAGATCTCCTTGCCGCTCTTATGCGAGCGCGACGAACAAGAAGTGAGCGCCGGTCATCAGCAGCAAACTGATAATCGCAGTAATCGACAGCGTAAAACCAGCAAGCTTCGCATTACCAAGCACCTTGTCGGTAAACAGCGTGGAAAACACTGCAATCGGCGCCAAACAACACATTGCAGCCGCCTCACGAATCTCAGCGCCAAACGGCAGCAGCAGCCAAGCCGCAGTAGCAAACGCAATACCAAACGGCAGTCGCCAGCCAATCACCTTCAACAACTGAAGCACATCCTGCTTGCCAGATGGCAAATCCATAAGCATGCCCACCATCAGCATTGCGCAGAACGAATTCGCGTTCGAAAGCGGCTGCACGAGCGCGGCAATAATGTCAGGAATCTTCACGTTAGCGAGCGTGAGAATAATCATCACCAAGTACGTGTCGAACGGAACCGAACCGAAGAAACCCTTGAACACGTTGCGGGCCAACGCCTTGCGGGCAAGACGTTTGGCATCCTTGTCTTTCGGCTTCACATACGGGAGCGTGGGCGCACTGCCCTGATACTGTTCGGTAAGCGGCGTGCCAGGCTTGATGTGCAGCAGCGTTTGCGTCATCACATTCGTACCGGCGGCAACCATTACGCAATTGCCAATGTCGAACATGGCGGCGGGCACGATCGCGCCCGTGCCAAGAAACGCCTGCACCACCGGGAAACAGAAGCAGCCAACGTTGAAGCCGGAACCATTCAACATCATGAACGCACGGTTCTGCACCGGTCGGTGGCGGGACGTCAAGAAAACCACGACCGGCGGAATGAACGCAACAATCAGGCCGAACAGCGAAATCAACAGCATGCTGGAATCATGCGGATTCGTAGCAAACGAATAGACGATCGCGCCTGGCAGCACCAGATTGAAAATAATGGTCTGCATAATGCGGTAATCGCGATCTTCGAACAGGCCGGCACGTTTGAACAAGTATCCGGCGAGAATAATCAGCAGTAGCGCAACAGGCTGAATCAGCGCAGACACGACACTCCCCTAATCCCTAATCATCTCTTTCTCTTCCTACCCGAAGCCATCTTAGGAGCATCCCCTGCCACCAAGCCGCCCATCACCGTCCTGTTTCTTCCACCCACTGGAAGAAACACTCCGCTCACGCGCCCCTCAGCGTCCCAATTCCTCCACCCGCTGGAAGAATTCACCCGCAAATAAGCCTGCCAACGTCCCAAATCCTCCAGTCAGTGGAAGAATCCACCCGCAAACGAGCTCCCCAACGTCCCAAATCCTCCAGTCAGTGGAAGAATCCACCCGCAAACAAGCTCCCCAACGTCCCAAATCCTCCAGTCAGTGGAAGAATTGGGACGCAAACGGGCAAAATGTTCTCAACATGTTCTCAAAAAGGCTTATTGAGTGGACTACAATGACCAAGAACTGGCGGAATTCCGCCGTTTTCTGAAAGTGCGCGAGATGGGACTTGAACCCACACGTCAAAGACACAGGAACCTAAATCCTGCGCGTCTACCAATTCCGCCACTCGCGCAAGTAGCCATATCGGGGCGAAACGCTCCTGATATGCGAAACCCTAGATGCTTTCACATCTAGGGCGCTGGAGCCACTTGACAGAATCGAACTGTCGACCTGCTCATTACGAGTGAGCCGCTCTACCGACTGAGCTAAAGTGGCACTGCCCGGAAGCACACGCCATCCGCGCACAAGACACAAAGCGTACCAGAAAGTCTCACCCCACGCAAATCCGCGTCGCGCCAAGCATGGCTGAAACCCCCTAAAGCTAGCGGCGCAGGAGTTTGTGGGCCAAATCGCTCACACCGCAGCGCAGCTTGTTCACCGGAAGCGTGAATTCGCCCGGCAGCTCCTCAACGTAGCCGTTGAAGCCCTGCTTGAACTCGAGCACGCCGCGTCCATCGTCTTCCGGATCGTCGAACACTCCCGAAATGCCATAGAAGTTGTACCGCGTCACTCCGCGTTCCAAGCAACGCGACATCATCTCATGCTGTAAGGCGGTGGGCGCGTAGAACTTGGCGTAACGATCGTCGGATCCGCTGGAGAAATACACCAGCTCGCGTTCATGCCACATGAACAGACCTACGGCGACCGGCACCACCTCGCCATCACGAGCGATGCGCTCGTTCGCATCCTCAATACGGCGACGTGCGGACTCCACATTCTTCTGAGCCGTATCGAGCTTCTTGCGCACATCATCCGGGTACTTCGTATGCTCAAGCGAACGCTCCAAGCGTTCCACGTCTTTCGAGAACTTCGCCAGCTTTTCCTCCCAGGATTGCAAATAGCGGTCAAGATGCACTTCCGCCACCATGAACTCGGCCTTGTCTCCAAACGCATCATATACGCGTTCGAAGTAATCAAGGCTACGGTTGGCGAAATGCTGGCGTTCGCTACTCAGCTCGCAAATATCGTGGAACACGTTCAGCTCACTGCGATTCAGGCGTCGAACCTCCACGCCGCTGTTCCGCGCGATCTTGACGTTACGACGCGTGTTCTTCGCATACGAAGCGAGCAGCTCGCCGGCGTTCGAGAACTCTCTCAAGTCCTTGACGTAATTCCAACGGTTCATCAGGGCATCGTATCCACGGGTAAAGCAGCATGCTTCCAACCCAGCCGCTCGTACTCCCGCACCATCTCATCATTGGGTTCGGCCATGGCCTTGCCTTGCGAATCACGAACGCAATACACCTGGTTGGGCCAGCACGTCAGGCTGATGGCGTGAACCCGTTCGGCGGCCTCGCGCAAACCTTCGGTCAACGCGGTCATCTGCTCTCTGTTATTCCCATTGCACAACGGGCCAAGCCATAACGAGCCTCCACGCCGAAACGCCCTTGCGAAAAAGCCACCAACGCGCCAGCCACCGGAGCATCGTGCGAATCCACCAATCCAACGTATTGCGTCTGCATGCCGTCGGACTGAGCCAATGCCGCCATTTCGGAAGTCTGCTGGAATCCGCCGTATCTGCTCGCTGCGGAAAGCTCATCAAACTCACTACCGCTCAGCTCGCGCACATTCCATTCAGACGATTCTTGCTCTTGTTCCTCACTCGCATTCACTTCGCGCATCACGATCCGTAACTGCCTTTCACTATCCCAACTGGCTAAAATCCCTTTTCACCAAAAGCGATAACCTAGTCCGGCCTACAGTCGCTGTCAACAGCGTTCACATAACCCTCGCGCACCTATAAGCCCCCACCCAGAATCCTCCAAGCGGAAGGTGAGCTAATAGCTAGTGGCGCAGGAGTTTGCGGAGGGCGGTCTTGAGTTTGAAGGTCAGCGGGCGTACGGGAAGCACGAATGAGCCCATGAGTTCCTCGACGTACCCGTTGAAGCCTTGCTTGAATTCGAGTACGCCACGACCCTCATCTTCCGGATCGTCGAACACGCCGTTGATGCCGTAGAAGTTGTAGCGGGTCACACCACGCTCCACACACAGATGCAGCATGGCATCATGCTGAATGAGCGCGGAAGCGTAGAACGGCTTGTACTTTTCCACACTGCCTGAGAACAGATACACCGTTTCACGAGCGTGTTCCACGAATAGGGATGCTGCCGCCGGAAGCACGTCACCATCTTTGGCATACTCGGCCGCTTCAGCCAAACGCTTTTCCGCCGCCTCAAGGTTGCGGGACTCTTCCCCTAACTGGCGTTCCGTTTTGGTGGTCGGATGCTCATCGTATTTGGTCTGCAGCGTATCGACCTTCTTCCGCAAGACATCGCGCTTGGATTCCATGTCGGCAATGTATTCGCCGATGTGAATCTGCGCCACCATGAAGTGGGCTTTGCTGCCATAGGCTTGCTTGAACTTGCGGAAGTAGGCTTCACCGCGATATTCGAAATTACGGCGTTCGGCGGTGGCCTGCTCGATGTCGGCAAACACCTGCAGCTCGTCTTCGCCTAGCTCGCGCACATGCACGCCCATGGATGCGGCACGTTTCACGCTCCACTGCGTGCGCTTGTCATACGACTTGAGCAGTGACTTTTCGTCGGTAATGCCAGTCAGGTCTTTCAAGTAACGCCAGCGCGGCACCGCAGTGTAGCCGATGGTGAAGCCGTCATGCATGAAGCCGAGGTTTTTCAACGTTTCCACGGCATCATCAGCAGGAGCGCCACCTTGGTCGGCTGGCAGTTCGCCGCCACGCGAGTCATGCAGGCAGTATGGCATTTCCGGCACGATTTCCATCTGTGCGGAACCTTTCGCCTTCGCGTGCTGCTTGAGTTGGGTCATGAAATATTCGGTCAATTCGCGATCGCGATAGTCGCACAAGGGGCCGTCGTGCACCACACTGAAGGTGGAAAGGCGGCTGCGATGCGTTTCGAACAGCGCTCCCGCAACGATTGTGCCGTTTTCTTGAACGCCAAGGTATTCCACTTCGATCCCTTGGCCGGCACGCAGACGGCCTGCGGCAGAGGTCTGTTGGAAGTTGCCGTCCGCGTGATGTGCGGAAAAATCGTCAAACGCCTCCGGACTCAACGTAACCAGAGAAAATGCTCGCATGTAATCCTACCCCTTCATGCTGGTTGATTACGAGATTGATTGCCGTACGCAACCAGCATGATGGTAGCACGAGTCAAAGGACGGTGATTTCGGTAGGGATTACCGGGTCGCCCTTCATGAGGCTTTGCGCGCCGATCGGCAGTTCGGCCAGCGCCTGGGCGCGGTAATTATGCGCGTTGACGATGGCTTCGTGTCCCTGATAATCGGAGTTGATTTCGCCGTTGCTCACGTAGCCGACCAGCAGATCCTTCCAGCCTTCTTCCGGCTGATAGGCGGCCAGCTGCTCTTCGGAGCCGGAAATCACATGTTCGCAGTCGGCCAGCGAATACTCGTACGAACGGAAGGCGAGCTTGCGGCCCGGAACCGTGGCCTTGTCTTTCGACTTCTTGGCCACCGGCTGCATGTCACCAGCGGAATTCTCGCGTTCAGTCAGCTTGTACACCATCGCACAGGTCGGAGCGCCCGATCCGGTGACGAGCATGGTGCCCACGCCATACGAATCGACCGGCGCGGTCTGCAGCGAAGCGAGCGCATACTCGTCCAAATCGTTGGTAACGGTGATCTTCGTGTTGGTAGCGCCCAACGCATCCAGCTGGTTGCGCACGCGCTGCGCCAACGACGCCAGATCGCCGGAATCGATGCGCACGCCGCCCAATTCGGGTCCGGCCACGTCAACAGCTGTCTTCACGGCCTCTTCAATGTTGTACGTGTCAACCAACAGTGTGGTGTTCTTGCCGAGCGCGGCAATCTGCGATTCAAACGCGCTGCGCTCATCATCATGCACCAGCGTGAAGCAGTGCGCGGCCGTGCCGATGGCATTCAAGCCATACATTTGCGCGGCCAGCAGATTGGCCGTGCCCTTGAATCCGCCCACTACCGCAGCACGGGCAGCGGCAACGGCGGCCCACTCGTTCGTACGGCGCCCGCCATATCCATGCACGGGCGATCCTTCGCGGCGCTGACCATGCGGGACGCGGCCGACGCGACCGCGGAATCGTAATTCAGAATGCTCAGCAACAGCGTTTCCAGCAGCGTGCACTCGCCGAACGTGCCTTCGACTTGCAGAATCGGCGAATTCGGGAAGAACATCTCACCTTCGCGATATCCCTTGATCGAACCGGAAAAATGGAAATTCTCAAGCCATTTGATAGTTTCGGGGCCCACTACTTTGCGATCTGCAAGGAATTTCAGATCATTATCGTCAAGATGGAAATTTTCAAGCGCGTCAAGAATACGACCTTGGCCGGCGGCCACCCCATAGTGGCGGCCAAGCGGCAGATGACGGGTGAAAATCTCGAATACGCACTTGCGATTGGCGGTGCCGTCCCTCAGGCACGCGTCAAGCATGGTGTATTCGTACATGTCGGTCATGAGTGCAGGTGAATAATCCAGCATTTCCAAAGCCTTTCTGACTTTTGGTGAAACTGACCATAAGTGTAGGCCTCGCCGTGGCCAAGCACAGGTTTTCGTTCCATCATACGTGCTTACATGCCTGTATTACGTGAGACAAACGTGAGATGCGCGCAAATTCGGGCACGACGCAAATTGGGATAGGCAAATTGAGGTGCAGCAAGAGGCGAGTTCAAGACGGAAAGACGGGTTTTCGGCTGGTGATACTGTTTTTTCGGAAAATACAAACGATTGTTGATCGTGTGATCAATCGAAAGCAGAGAAGTCAGCGATGGTAGCGATTAAAGACTTGTTGGGCGAAACGATGATTCGTACGGACGGACGCAAGGTGGATGAGCTGCGTCCGGTGCGCATCACCCGTCATTTCACGGATGTTCCGGAAGGATCCGTGCTTGTGGAATGCGGCAATACGCGAGTGATGTGCACGGCCACGTTCACCGCAGGCGTGCCACGTTGGCGCAAGGACTCCGGCTTGGGCTGGGTCACCGCGGAATATGCGATGCTGCCGCGAGCCACTGCAGACCGCACCGATCGTGAATCCGTGCGCGGCAAGATCGGCGGACGCACGCATGAGATCAGCCGACTGATCGGTCGCTGCCTGCGTGGCGTGGTCGACATGAAGGCACTCGGCGAAAACCAGGTGCAGATCGACTGCGACGTGCTGCAGGCCGACGGCGGCACCCGAACAGCGTCGATCACCGGCGCATATGTGGCGCTCGTGGACGCCATGCGCTGGGCCGAGAAGCACAAGCACATCAGGTCCGCCGAGCGCGTGATCAAAGACAGCGTTTCCGCCGTGTCCGTAGGCGTGATCGATGGCACACCGATGCTTGACCTGCCGTACATCGAAGACAGCAAGGCCATGACCGACATGAACGTGGCCATGACCGGTTCCGGCGAATTCATTGAAATTCAGGGCACTGCCGAACACCGCCCGTTCAACCGCGCCGAGTTGAACGCGCTGCTTGACCTGGCGGAAAAGGGCAACAAGGAACTGCAGGCCGCACAGCAGTCCGCGCTCGCACAGGACTGAAGGCTGCAAGTCGGACGTAAGCCGACCGCAGGCTGGCCTCGCAAACCAATCGTAGGTAGGCAAGTCAGGGCACGTCAAACGCACGTCAGGCAAGCCGACATCAACGAAGCAACGAACAGCAACGAAAGGAATCGGAACGTGAGAATCATCGTCGCAACGCATAACGAGGGCAAACTCGTTGAAATCAACCGCATTCTGGAAGATTGCCTGGGTGTGGACGCAGATCAGGTGGAGCTGGTGTCGGCCGGTTCGCTGAATCTGCCGGATCCGGTGGAAGATGGCGTGACCTTCCAAGAGAACGCGCTGCTCAAGGCCCGTGATGTGGCCGCACGTACGGGCTGCCCGGCAATCGCCGACGATTCCGGTCTGATTGTGGACGTGATGGGCAATGCCCCCGGCATTCTTTCCGCACGTTGGGCGGGCAAGCATGGCGATGACAAAGCCAACAACGCGCTGCTGCTCGCGCAGATCGCCGACATTCCGGATGCCAAGCGTACCGCGCGTTTCCGTTGCGCGGCCGCGCTGGTGGTGCCGCAAACCGAAGCAGGCGCAGGCGCCGATGGTCGTTATGCGATCGCTCAGGAAATCGTGGAAACCGGCGAAATGCCGGGCGTGCTGCTGCATGAGCCTCATGGCGAGCATGGCTTCGGCTACGACCCGCTGTTCGTGCCCGACGATCAGCCGGCGCGTGCCGTCGAAGCCGGCGAGAAGCTCACGTCCGCGCAGATGGAACCGGCCGAAAAGAACGCCATCTCCCATCGCGGCAAGGCGTTGCGCGCCCTGCTGCCATCCGTGGCCACTCTGCTGAAGTAGGCTGAAACGAGTCGCAGCAGTCTCTATTAGACGTTCTGCTAGGTGTTCTAAAGGTGTGGAACCGTAGTTTGCGGTTCCATACCTTTTATTTTCCGCTTTTTCGCCAACTGGGCGTCACCGCCCTTCGCCAACCAGTCTTCACTGATCTTCGTCAGTCCACCGAACTTCACTGATCGTCGGCGCGAAAATCCTTGCCATCATAATTCGCCCAATCCGGGTATGGCGCCCCCGTTTCGATGCTGTGCTGAATATCGCGATACAAGTGCAGTTTGCGCAACACATGCATGTACGCCTCTTCCAGCGCGGCCCGCTGTTTCAAAATCGCTTGATGCCGCGATTCCAACAATTCCAGCATGTCCGCAATGTGCGCACGCTCGTCTTTTTCGTATGCGAAGAAGCGTTTGAGTTCATCGATGCTCATGCCCGCATGTTTGAAGCAGGCGATCGCCTCGAGCCGCCCGATATGCGAGTCGGTGTACACGCGTCGCCCCGCATCGTCGCGCTCCACGTCGCACAGCAGCCCCTGATCCTCGTAATAGCGCAAGGTTGACGTCTGCACATGGAATCGTTGCGCGACTTCACGAATCGTATATGTTGCCATTCCCCTTCTCATTTCTACGATTTTCTAGGTTTTTCTAGCGATTTTGCGATTCCTTGCGATTGTCAATCATCGGAAAACACACTATCGACGATACTTGCATTCAAGTTTACTTGAAGTGCGACGATAGTATCGTCGACAAACTTACGACATGCGCCAACTCAAGCAACACAGCGCACAGCGGAATACGCAGAGTTTTCAAGGAGGAACCATGCTTGAACCGACCACCGTCTACACGCCGTCACCCGCTCGATACGATTCCATGACCTACAATCATGTGGCGAGAGCGGCCTGAAACTTCCAGCGGTTTCGCTCGGCTTTTGGCATAATTTCGGCGATATCACGCCGTACGCCACTATGCGTGACATCGTGTTCACCGCATTCGACAACGGCATCACACATTTCGATCTCGCCAACAATTACGGTCCCGAGCCGGGCAGTGCGGAAAAGAACTGCGGCCGTCTGCTGCGCGAATATTTCCATCATCATCGCGACGAACTGATCATCAGCACCAAAGCCGGCTACGAAATGTGGCTCGGCCCCTACGGTGATCTCGGCAGCCGCAAATATCTACTCGCCTCGCTCGACCAAAGCCTCGAACGCCTCGGTCTCGACTATGTCGACATTTTCTACCATCACCACATGGATTCCTCCACGCCGCTCGAAGAAACCATGGGCGCGTTGGCAACCGCCGTGCAAAGCGGCAAGGCACTCTACGTGGCCTGAGCAATTACGATGGTCCGACGCTGGAAAAGGCCACCGCGATCCTCGATGAGCTGCATGTGCCGTTCATCATCAACCAGAACCGTTACAGCATTTTCGACCGCACCGTGGAACGCAACGGATTGAAGAAAACCGCCAAAAAGCTTGGCAAAGGTCTTATCACGTTCTCGCCGCTCGAACAGGGTCTGCTCACGAACCGCTATCTCAACGGCGTGCCCGCAGACAGCCGCATCGCGCACGACGGTCGATTCCTGCAGGAAAGCGCGTTGACGCCGGAACGCCTGCAGCAGATCCGCGACCTGAACGATCTTGCCGCCGAACGCGGGCAGACGCTTGCCGAAATGGCGCTCGCTTGGCTGCTGCACGACGGTTACGTGACCTCCGTGCTTGTCGGCGCTTCCCGCCCGCAGCAGCTGCTCGACAATATCGGCGCGTTGAAGAACACCACGTTCAGCGATGAGGAATTGCGTCGCATCGACGAAATTTCGTTGCGCTAAACGCAGATATATCAGCAGATATAAGACGCAACAACAATAAAAATCTGCCGAGACAATCTCAATCATCGAAAAATAATTTCGATATAGAGACCATCTCGGCAGATTTTTTATATGTAATCGCTTTCGGCAATCTTCAGAAATTTCAACGAAATTCCAAGATCACCATACGATGAAAGAGATAAAAACGATTAGAAATTGGAATTCATCATTTCGTCGTAGATACGCTTGCAATCCGGACATACCGGGAACTGCGAAGGATCACGCTTCGGCACCCACACCTTGCCGCACAACGCCACCACCGGTCGGCCGGTGCGACGGGACTCGGCAATGCGATCGCGCGACACATAATGCGCGAAACGATCCGCATCGCCGTTGCCGCCATCATCCAGCTTCGTCTCCTCTTCGGGGCGTTCCAGCACCGCAGTGCCGGTACCCGCGTCGGGATTGGAAAGCGGCGAGACCGGATCAGCCTCGTCAATGAAGCCGTCGCGATCATCGAATATCGAACATGCCATAATCAACTCCTCAAATACGCCGCAACCGCGGCACCACTGCCTCCATCATAGCCATGAAAACCCACATATTCGCCGACACTTCGCGTAATTTCACGCAATCGCGGTACGCTTGAAGCTATGACAATTGCAGTTTGCCCCGGGTCGTACGACCCAGTGACCGCCGGACATTTGGACGTCATCGAACGTTGCGCGCGTTTTTTCGATGAAGTGCATGTCGTAGTGGCGGTGAACGCGGCGAAAACACCGATGTTTTCCGAAGAGACCCGCGTTGAGATTATCCGTAAGGCGCTTGAAGAGCGGAATTGCCGCAATATCAAGGTTGCTTCAACAACCGGACTGATTACCGACTATTGCAAGAAGGTCGGTGCGACGGTTATCGTGAAGGGGCTTCGCCAGAATGGCGATTATGAAGCCGAGTTGGGTATGGCGCTGGTCAATCGCAAGCTTGCCGACGTGGAAACGCTGTTTTTGCCGGCGGCGCCCGATTTGGAACATATCTCCAGTTCGATCGTGAAAGATGTGGCACGTCACGGCGGCGATGTGACCGGCATGGTGCCCGATTGCGTGATTCCGCTACTCGGAGAAGCGCTCAATAATGAAAAGAGGGCATGATGGGTGAAGAAACGAATGCGTACGATCCGGCCGGCAGCCAGTTTGACGACGACGTGACCGCCGAACGCCCGACCGATCGGGCGGCCCAGTCCGGTCAGAAGGCGCAAGCCACGGAACGCGCCGCCGAGCCGATCAAACCGTTGATTTCCATGTCTGATCTGCCGGATTTACGCAACACGTTCAATCCCAACGCGCCGCTGGACGATTCCAACGATTTGAGCCGCGACGAATTCACCACCGTGTACGACATTATCGACAAACTCGAATCGGCATTGGACGAAGCGAAACCGATACTGTTCTCCCCCGGCAGCGTGCGCGTCGACCGCGACGAATTCACCGAACAGCTCGACCAGTTGAAGAAAATGATGCCTGTGCAGCTGGAACGCGCCTCGGCGTTGATGCGTGAGTCGGAACGACGTTTGGAAAGCGCGCAAACGCAAGCCAACGCCATCGTCGCTTCGGCGCAATCGCGTGCGGCAGACACGATACGTGAGGCCAACGAGCAGGCGCAATTCCTCGCCGGTCAGGAAAACGTGACCGAACTGGCTCGGCAGAAGGCGCGTGCTATTCTCGACCAAGCGCAAGCCAGGGCCGACCATCTCACGCAGGGAGCCGACAAATACTGCACCACGGTGATGGAAACGCTGCAACAGCAGCTTGGCAAGCTTGGCAACGACGTGCAGGCGGGATTGAACGTACTGTATGATCGCCAGCGCGAAGCGAGCACGCATGTGCCGCATCTTGACGCAAACGACTATCCGGAAAGCTGAATGGAAGGCTGAACATGGCACGTATCGAAGATTCCCCGTGGGCGATTTCCGTGGCGCAGGTCGCCTCGCGAGCCGGGCAAAGCAAGGAGATCGACGCGACGTTCCCCGCACCGAGCGGCATCGGCGATGAGATCGTCGGCGTTGAGGAGGGTGCTGACGTCGCTGTTGTCGGATCGTTTGATTCGATTGTTGACGGCCTGATTTTCAACGCCCGCATCAGCGCCCCCGTGCATGCGGAATGCACCCGTTGCTTGAAACCGATCAAGCGCGATTGGACGGTGAACGTCACCTCGTTCTTCCCGTATGAAGACAAGTCCGCAAACGTTACGTCCGGTAAGGGCGGCAAAAATGGCAAGGGCGGCGTCAAGGAAGAGGAAGTCGACATTATCGCCGGCGAAGACGAGTCGGAGGATTCGTATCCGCTGCTTGAAGGCGGATCCTGGGCCGATATCGAGCTTTGCTGCGTGACACGTTGGTTGAAGAACTGCCGCTGCAGCCGTTGTGCAAACCGGATTGCTTGGGATTGTGTTCGCAGTGCGGTACCGATTTGAACGAGGAACCGGACCATCATCATGATGTGACCGATATTCGTTTTGCCGCTTTGGAGGGGCTGAAGGCCCAGCTGGAAGGCAACGAATAGACTGCGAACAGGACTGATTTTGCTTGGGTTTTGTTCGGATTTTGCTTGGGTCTTGCAGTTTGTACGGAGCACAAGTTAAGATACTGAACGCTTAAGCTCAATCGTTCGAACGAAACAGAGGAAACACAATGGCACTGCCTAAGTACAAGACCTCGCGCGCGAATACTCATTCTCGCCGCGCAAACTGGAAGGCCAAGCGCCCAGACCGTTACCTGCCCGAACTGTGGCGCTCCGTCGCTGCCGCACATGGCCTGCCCGAGCTGCGGCGCCTACCGCGGCCGCGTGTACCGCGAGGCTGTCCGCTCCATCCACACCAAGTGAGTGGCTGCCGAGTAACGGCATGAAGCATTGAAACCCTGCCATCGACGGGTGGCAGGGTTTTTGTATATCTCAGGCTGCGCACTTGGCCATATGCATTCGCACGCACCCGACCATCCCACCTCGCATCCGCCAAGTATCGCATCCGCCGAATATCCGCGCATTTCCTTGCATTTCCGCCTCGACATGGGCGGAGAGTAAACTGAACGGGATTGTTGTTTGCATAGCAATCGGCCAGATTCGCTGGCTTGTTGCCACGTACGCAACGTCCCGAACAGCGCGGCGAGCTTCGCCACCGCATACCCACTACGAAACCGAGGACGATTATGACCCAGAACAACACCGACGCATCCGCCGTTTCCGAAGGCGAGATGACCGCCAACGCGTTGCTTGAAGCACTTGGCACCACGCTCGAACCCGATCTGCTGGTCGAAGCGCTCACCCACCGCTCCTTCTCGCACGAGAATCCGGGCGCAAAAAACTACGAACGTTTGGAATTCCTTGGCGACGCCGTGCTTGAGCTCGTCTCCACGGAAACCCTGTACAAGGCACACCCCGACATGAACGAGGGGCAGCTTGCGAAAATGCGCGCGAAAGCCGTTTCCGAGGAATCCTTGAGCAAAATCGCTCGCGAAAAGCTCAATGCAGGCCCGTACATTCTGCTCGGTCATGGCGAAAGCGATCAGGCGGCGCTGATAAAAGCTCGATTCTGTGCGATATCGTCGAATCGTTGATCGGTGCGACGTTCATTCAGCATGGCATTGACGAGGCACGTCGCGTTGTGCATCATCTTGTTGACGAAACGCTTGCGGAAGTCGCGACGGAAGGCCCAGCCCTCGATTGGAAAACCTCGCTTACCGTCAAAGCGCATGGCATGGGCTTCGGCGAACCGCGCTACCAGATGTCGGTTTCCGGTCCGGAATATGCGCAAGTGTTCACTGCGAACGTCATGCTGGGCGAAAGCGACGAAATCATCAGCACCGGCACAGGCACCAGCAAACGCAAGGCGCAACTCGCCGCAGCCGAAGAAGGTTGGAAGGCACTGGACAATCGCAAGCCTGAAGCACAAAACGTCCGTAAGCATCGCAAACATCATCACAAGCACAGCGGCAACGAAAGTAACGGCAGCAACGGCGAAAACACCAGTAAGTAGTCGCAGGTAGATAAAAAGCAGCTACGAATCCGCCCTCTCATACCGCCGCGGAACGCAATACGCCAGAATATGGCACGAATCCGGCATATTCTCCTGTCAGCCGATAGCATAGACTGATTACTAGCGAAGGATTGCGATTCGCAAGTCGCCACAAGCGATTGCGCCGCTTTCCGATGATGGGGTTCGGCTGATTGCGTGCACCGAAACGCGGCAGCATACCCCTGTAAGAAAGTTCCACGAGCGAATATGAGAGGGAACATGGTGTTACCTACGCCCCTGCAGGCATTCAGCGGCATGCCCAAGGCAGCCGCAACCACTGAAAAGCAGACCATTGTTGACGGCGAGAAGATGACCGGCGCCGAAGCGCTGGTACGTTCGCTGGAAGATCTGGGCGTCAAGGATGTTTTCGGCGTTCCAGGCGGCGCGATTCTGCCGGTATACGATGCAATCAATGATGAAACCAGCTTTCGTTTTGTGCTGATGCGCCACGAACAGGCCGCAGGTCATGCGGCTGAAGGCTATGCCGTATCGACCGGTCAGGTCGGCGTGTGCATCGTCACGTCCGGCCCGGGCGCCACGAACATGATCACCCCGATCGCCGACGCGAACATGGATTCCGTGCCGATGGTGGTCATCACCGGCCAGGTCGCGTGAACGCCATTGGCACCGACGCCTTCCAGGAAGCCGATATCGTCGGCGCAACCTACCCGGTGGTCAAGCACTCCTATCTGGTCACGCGTGCGCAGGACATTCCGCGTGTGCTGGCTGAAGCGCACTATGTGGCACGTTCCGGCCGCCCTGGTCCGGTGGTGGTCGACGTCACCAAAACCGCACAGACCGGCGATATGTACTATTCGTGGCCGCAGCGCATGATTCTGCCCGGCTACAACCCCACCACGAAGGCGCACGGCCGTGTGCTTTCCGACGCGGCGAAGCTGTTCGAGCAGTCGTACCGTCCGGTGCTGTATGTGGGCGGCGGCGCGGCACGTTCCGATGCCGGCAAGCTCGTGCAGGAGCTGGCGGAAGTCACGAACGCTCCGATCGTCACCACGCTGCCCGCACGCGGTGTTGTGCCTGATTCCGATCCGAAGGTGCTTGGCATGCTTGGCATGCATGGCACGATTGCCGCTACCGGTGCCGTGCAGCGTTGCGATCTGCTTGTTGCGATCGGCGCTCGTTTCGACGATCGTGTAACCGGCAAGCTTGACGCTTTCGCTCCGGGTGCACGTGTGATTCACATTGATATCGATCCGGCGGAAATCGGCAAGAACCGTCAGCCGGATGTGCCGATCGTTGGCGATGTGGCAACCGTGCTGAAGGATCTCATTCCGGAAATCAAGCGCGAGCAGGCCGTGCATGGCAAGCCTGACACTTCGCATTGGTGGGAGATCATCAACGATTGGCGTGAAAAGTACCCGATCAAGTGGGATGAGCCGACCGATGGTTCGCTCGCTCCGCAGTGGGTCATCAAGCAGCTTTCCGACCTGGCCGATCCTGACACGATTTGGGTTACCGGTGTGGGCCAGCATCAGATGTGGGCCACGCAGCTCATCGATTTCGAGAAGCCGCATTCTTGGCTGAGCTCCGGCGGCCTTGGCACCATGGGTTACGGACTGCCGGCCGCCATCGGCGCTCGTGTCGGTTCCGAACGTTTCCATGAGGGCGAGAAGCGGTGTGGCTGATTGACGGCGACGGTTCCTTCCAGATGACGTCTGAAGAGCTGGCGACCGCGTTCCACGATCACACGCCAGTCAAGATCGCGCTGCTGAACAATTCCGTGTATGGCATGGTTCGTCAGTGGCAGACCCTGTTCTACGGCGAGCATTATTCCGCCACCAATCTGATGGATGGAGAGAATACGCCGGAAATCGTGGATGTTCCTGATTTCGTGAAGCTTGCCGAAGCGTACGGTTGCATCGGCATGCGTGCGTTCACGGAAGAAGAAGCCATTGAGGCGATCAAGAAGGCCAACGAAATCAACGATCGCCCGGTGCTTATCGACTTCCGCGTGTGGAAGGACGCTATGGTGTGGCCGATGGTCGCAGCTGGCGATTCCAACGACAATGTCACCTATATGCCCGGAATCAAGCCGCTGCAGCGCCCGAAGGCCGCTGCCGACAACGAGTAAACGAGTAAGTAGTAAGGAAGGGTCTACCAATGTATCCTGCATCTCAGCCGGGTTCCAAGCACCATACGCTTTCCGTGCTCGTAGAGAACCGTCCGGGCGTGCTGGCACGTATTGCCGGCCTGTTCGCCCGTCGTGCGTTCAACATCAACTCGCTGTCCGTCTCCCCCACCGAGCGTCCTGACATTTCGCGTGTCACGGTGACCGCCGATGTGGATGAGGTGCCGCTCGAGCAGATCATCAAGCAGCTCAACAAGCTGCTGCATGTGTTGAAAATCGTGGATTTGGATCCGAACACCACTGTGGAGCGCGAACTGGTGCTTATCAAGGTAACTGCCGACGAATCCAACCGTTCCGACGTGCTTGAGATCGTGCGTCTGTTCCGCGTGCGCGTGGTCGATGTGAATCCGGAGTCGCTGACCATCGAAGCCACCGGTGCCGAAGGCAAGATCGACGCGCTGCTGGGGCTTTTGGAGCATTACGGCATTATCGAGCTGGTTCGTTCCGGCGCGGTCGCAGTGACGCGCGGTCCGAAGGCCTTGAGCGAAAAGGTGCTCGGCTCCGAAATCACCGGTCGCTGATCCAATCAGCCTAATCCCAAACCTACAGGGCTTTCCCGTTTCAACGCGGGAAAGCCCTTTTTGTTGCCAGATCTGCGATATTCAGAAAATATCTGATCATTGGAGCATGCCAGCTGCAGTAGCATCTTTTGCGCAAAACAACAGTCTCATAGACGTTCGCCAGGCGCAAGAAGATATCAAACAAGGTTCATCGGGCTCTTAATAATGTGTTGGCAGAGGAAAGTTATCACCTTCGCCAAGGATTAGTTTTCGGCCCCGGCAACATCGAAACCGACCACAACATCACCTACTGCCCCATCTACCTAATCGGCCAGTTTTGCAACAACTAGCCCAGTAGCATTCATCGTGATGCCACAAACCATGATGATGGCAGCACGACAGGGAGCATTATGACTGAAATTATTCATGATGGGGTTCCTTTACTTCATATACGGAAACAACAAGATCCGTATTGCCGATATTGATAATGGACAATGAGGTGGCATCTGGGAAATTCTTCGCCGGGAGAGAGATCGTTTCTATTCCGTTAGATGTACAGGCCTCCCTAGTGGTTAGGGTGTGTGGCTGTCCATCTTTGTAGAGAACAAACGAATAAGGAGCCTGCTCCTTCTGCTTACACATGGAGATGACATAATACATATTGCTGTCATCAACTGTTTTTGTAAATGAAATAGCATCATCGCCATGTACGGATTTCGCACCCAACTTGTTTACTAGAACCAGTTTGCCCGAGCTATTGAGATCATCGACGGCGACACGATCCAGAGCGTCCACAGTAAATGCTTTATATGCCTGTTTTGCGGCATCATCATTCTCGCTGCCGCTCTGTACGGAGCCATCACCGAAACTTTCATGTGCAGCTTTCGTGCAGCCAACGCATGACCACAACAACAAGCTGGACAACAAGCAACAGGCGCTTCTTCGCATCACTTGATTCATAAGGCACCTCCATTGGTCTCTCCGACAAGAACAGCTAAGGTTTCCTGCAATAACAAGAATATGACATTGGCACATGGAATGCCACGCATCGCTGTCGCACGAATGGCCAACATTCACCGGAAACGATGGAGGAGCTGCGCCGCCGCCACAACATGCACACCCTGTCCGGTAATTGACGCGGACGATACGAATGCTACTCGAGCTGTTCGGAGAGTTCCATCCATTCGAGTTCAAGTTCTTCGGACTCGTCGGTGACGGCTTGAAGCTGGTCGTTGAGCTTGCCTAGGCCCTCGTAGTCGCTGGGGTCGTGCGCGGCCATTTGCTGCTCAAGATCGGCTTTCTGCTCTTCGAGTTTGGCGAGTTTGCGCTCGATTGCCGATACGCGCTTGGAGCTTCGTGAAAGGCCTTGCCGGAAAGTTTCGGCGTAGAAGGCGCGGAAGATGCGGTTTCAGCAGTCGCAGACCCACTTGCGGAGTTGCCTGCGGTGCCTTCGGTCGTGGAACCGGCAGTCCCAGCGGAACCGCCCTTCTTGCCTTTGCCGGCACCTGCCTTTTCGTCCGCAAACGGATTCTTGCCGTTCTTGATGGCCTCAGTCATGTCCAGATAATCCTGCACGCCACCGGGCAGGTGGCGCACCTTGCCGCCGATCAGCGCGAACTGCTGATCGGTGACACGTTCGAGCAGATACCGGTCATGGGAGACGACGATCAGAGTTCCCGGCCAAGTGTCGAGCAGATCCTCCATCACGGCGAGCATGTCGGTGTCGAGATCATTGCCGGGCTCATCCATGATGAGCACGTTCGGCTCGTCCAGTAGGATCAGCAGCAACTGCATACGACGCTTCTGACCACCCGATAGGTCCTTGATCGGCGTCATCAGCTGCGCCGACTCGAATCCGAGACGCTCCATCATCTGCCCCGGCGTGGTTTCCTTGCCGTCCACGATATAGCTCGGCTTGTAACGGCTCAGCACTTCCTTGATCTTGTATTTACCGAGCTTCTCCAATTCGTCGAGACGCTGTGAAAGCACCGCGAATTTCACGGTTTTGCCGATATTCACATGACCTACAGTGGGGGTGATCGTGCCGTCAAGAATCTTCAATAACGTCGATTTTCCGGCACCGTTCGCGCCGACGATGCCGAAACGATCGCCCGGCCCGATCAGCCATGTCACGTCGTCAAGAATCTTACGACCGGTAACAGTAATTTTTTGCGCTGCAGAAGTAATTTCTTCTGCAGGATCATCAGTATTATTTTCTTGCGATTCCTGAATTTCTTGCGATTCTTTCGCAGCTGCAGCAACTTGCGCCGCTGCAACACCGGCATCCACCAATCGCGGATCAGTCAGATCGTCGACGGCAACTTCCACGGAACCATGCACTTGCGGCTCGGCATACATGGCCGGCACCACATCGACGCGCGATGCCGACGCTTCCATGTCGGCAACGTCAGGATCGATATCGGCCTCGCCTTGCACATGTTCGAAAATCTGCGTCACGTCGATCAGGTCAACCACCTGCTTGCCCAAGCGGGATGTGGCCATTTGCTTCAATTCCAGCGTATTGCGCACCGGAGGCACGTCGGCGATGAGCTCACGCGCGGCCTTCACATGGAATTTCTGCTTGGTGGAACGGGCGCGGGCACCGCGGGTAAGCCAGGCAAGTTCCTTACGAGCCAGATTGCGACGTTTCGTTTCACGCACGTCGGCTTGGCGATCGCGTTCCACGCGCTGCAGCATGTATGCGGAATAGCCGCCTTCAAACGGCTCGATTTCGCCGTCATGCACCTCCCACATGGATTCGCACACTTCGTCGAGGAACCAACGGTCATGGGTGACGAGCAGCAGCGCGCCGGATCCGGCCGGCCAACGGTTCTTCAAATGTTCCGCCAGCCAGTGAATGGTCACCACATCCAAATGGTTTGTAGGCTCGTCGAGTGCGAGAATATCCCAATCCTTGAGCAACAGGCGTGCCAAATCGGCGCGGCGACGCTGACCGCCGGAAAGTGAACCGATTTTCGCTTCCAAGCTGATGCCGCCAAGCAATGCTTCGACGATTTCGCGCGACTTGGTTTCCGCAGCCCATTCGTAGTCTTCACGGCCTTCGAGCGCAGCTTCGCGCACGGTGGCGTTGTCGTCGAGCGGGTCACGCTGGTCGAGCATGCCGAACGTAAGCCCGCCGCGAATGGTCACGCGACCGGAATCCGGCTCCTGCGTGCCTTTGAACAAATGCAGCAACGTGGACTTGCCGTCGCCGTTCTTACCGACGATGCCGATGCGGTCGCCTTCAAAAACACCCTGCGTTACATCGTTGAAAATATTCTTGGTCGCAAAAGCAAGCGAAACGTGTTCAAGTCCCAAATCATAAGTCGGCATAAGTCACCAATGTAGCGGGAACATCTCCCAAACCTGCAGGCAATGCCGCAACTTGCGAATCGCCACCAGCGCTACGCAGCAATCGGAGCCGCACGCAACTCGGCGATCAGCCTGCTGCGACTGAGCCAAATTCTGCCCATACGAATTACAACGAGCGGCAAAACTCGAAAACACCTGATCCGCAAGCGGCTGCAACTGCGGATTATATTCGGCGAACGCCTCGCGCAACTGCGATTTCGACCCGCCGGCAGCCTTGAGATCCTTGACCATGCTTGACTCGTCAAGCCACTCCTCCAACAGAGTAGGGGTAACCTCCAAGTGGAACTGCATGCCCAGAGCGGAACCAAAACGGAACGCCTGCACCTTGGTCTTCGCGGATCGTGCCAATGGCTGCGCGCCCTCCGGCAACGACACCACGTCGTTATGCCAGTGCAGCACATCCACGGTTTTGTTCCACATCGAGAAATAATCATGCTTGTCGATGCATTTAATCGGCGCAAAACCGATTTCCGGAGCATCTCCCGACTTCAGCTTCGCCCCCAGCGCGGTGGCGATGATCTGATGTCCCAGGCACACGCCCAACACCGGCTTGCCCACACTGACCGCAGCCCGCGCGAGCTTGGCCTCGGCCTTTAATCCCGGATACTTGTCGTAGTCGAGTGCGCCCATCGGCCCGCCCATGATCACCACGCCGGAAACCTCGCCAAAATCAGGCAAATCCGGTTTCTTCTGCTTGGCGACATTGATGATTTGATACTGCAGTCCCAAATCATCCAGACTGTCTAAAATGCGTCCCGGTCTCTCCCACGGAACGTGTTGCAAAATCAGCACCTGCGATTGCGTCATACGTTCTATTGTTGCATCACCTACGTAAACGATGTTCACAAATCCAACAAAAACCGTTTTGCCGTTCATTTTCATCTCGCATGCATGTCCGATTCTGGCAATACTCTCGTGGTTATGACGAACACGCAAGAACCGCAGAATATCAACATTTCTAGCGTCGCAACCGCAGTTGACGCAGTGGCGAGCGCCGCTGCCGATCTGAAGCTGTACGACACCGCATCGCACGCCGTGTCGAATTTCACGCCGATCAAGCCTGGTCAGGTCGGCATGTACGTGTGTGGCGCCACCGTGCAGAGCTCGCCGCATATCGGCCATATTCGTGCGGCTGTCGCGTTTGACGTGGTGCGTCGCTGGTTCGAGCGTTTGGGCTACAAGGTCACGTTCGTGCGCAATGTCACCGATATCGACGACAAGATTCTCGATAAGGCTGCGGCCGCCGGTCAGCAGTGGTGGGAGCGCGCGTACATTTACGAGCGTGAATTCACTGAGGCTTACAACACGTTGGGTGTTGAGCCGCCTACGTATGAGCCGCGTGCGACCGGCCATATGATCGACATGATCGATCTGATCAAGCAGATCATCGACAATGGCCACGGCTACGTGGTGACTGATGAGAACGGCAATCCGACCGGCAACGTGTATTTCGACGTTGCCAGCTGGCCTCATTATGGCGAGTTGACGCATCAGAAGCAGACCGCTGTGGCCGATGCCGCTTCCGAGGTGGCCGATGCCATGGGTCCGTCTGTCGACAATACGGGCAACGACAAGTACAATCCGGTTGATCCTGCGGACATGTCGGAAGACAAGCATGATCCGCGTGATTTCGCATTGTGGAAGGCTCCGAAGGATTCCGATCCGCTTGACGCGCGTTGGAATACTCCGTTCGGCACGGGTCGCCCGGGTTGGCATATTGAATGCTCGGCGATGAGCCACCGCTATTTGAAGGATATGTTCGACATTCATGGCGGCGGGCTGGACTTGCGTTTCCCGCACCATGAGAACGAAATGGCGCAGACTCGTGCCGCCGGTTACGATTCGGCGGCTCGTTGGATGCATTCCGCATGGGTTACCGCCAAGGGTGAGAAGATGTCGAAGTCGCTGGGCAACGGCTTGTCCGTGCCGGCGGTTTTGGCGGAAAATTCCGCTTGGGTGGTGCGTTACGCGCTTGGTTCCGTGCAGTATCGTTCCATGTTGGAATGGTCGGATCAGACGTTGACCGAGGCTCAGTCCGCGTACGATCGTGTGTCGAATTTCATCGAACGTGCCGGTGCCGCCGTTGGCGGGCAGCCGTCCCGTGAGGAGATCGTTTCGGTTTCCGCCGATGAGCTGCCGGCTGATTTCGTCGCCGCAATGAATGACGATATTAATGTTTCCGGCGCCTCCGCTGCGATTTTCACGGCGATTCGTTCTGGCAACACGTTGCTTTCGAAGCTTGCCGATCGTGTTGATTCGGATGTTGCGAAGGATGAAGTTCGCGCTGTTTTGGTGAATGTGCGTGCGATGCTCGATACGCTTGGTTTGGATCCGTTGGCGGAACCGTGGGTAAGCGAGGGTGCGGCCGGCGGCGCAGCCGGAGCCGGTGCCGATTCCGCTGAGCATACTGCGCTTGACCGTTTGGTTTCCGAACAGTTGGAGGAGCGTGCCGAAGCCCGCAAGGCCAAGGATTTCGCCCGCGCCGACGCCATTCGTGATGCCTTGGGCGCAGCCGGAATCGCCATCGAAGACACTCCCCAGGGTCCCACCTGGACCCTCAAATAATCCGCAGCGCTCTTAATAAGCAATAATCCCGTCTTCTCCTATTGGAAGAGACGGGATTTTCATTTCCCCGCCGAATGGTGGCGAGCATCCCAATCGAATCCCATCAACCACACCAAAAGCGGGATGCGAAATTTCCCGCGGGACGGCTAGACTGAGGGACATTATGGCAGCATTTAGTTCTTTGACAGATAGGCTCTCGAATGCGTTCAAGCATCTGAAGAGCAAAGGCAAGCTTTCCGAGGCTGATATCGATGGTACGATCCGCGAAATCCGCCGCGCGCTGCTCGACGCCGACGTGGCGCTCGACGTGGTGCGTTCCTTCACCGGCCGAATCCGCGAGCGTGCGCTCGGCACCGAGGTTTCCCAGGCGCTGAATCCGGCCCAGCAGGTCGTGAAGATCGTCAACGAAGAGTTGACGGCCGTGCTTGGCGCTGGCGTTGACCGACCGCTGAATTTTGCGAAGAATCCGCCGACCGTCATCATGCTCGCCGGTCTTCAGGGTGCTGGTAAAACCACCCTCGCAGGCAAACTCGGCTACTGGCTGAAGGATTCCGGCCACACTCCGCTGTTGGTCGCGGCCGATTTGCAGCGTCCGAACGCAGTGACGCAGCTGCAGGTGGTTGGCGAACGTGCAGGCGTGCCCGTGTACGCTCCGGAAAAGGGCGTGCAGTCCGATGGTGGCGAAGCCGTTGCTTCCCCGGGTCTGACCACCGGCGATCCGGTGAAGGTGGCGCGTGACGCTGTTGCGCTGGCCAAGCAGAAGCTGTACGACACGGTCATCATCGATACCGCAGGCCGTCTCGGCGTTGACGAAGAGCTCATGAAGCAGGCTCGCGATATTCGCGACGCCGTGCAGCCGAACGAAATCCTGTTCGTAATCGACGCGATGATCGGTCAGGATGCCGTGCAGACGGCGAAGGCGTTCGATGAGGGCGTGGACTTCACCGGCGTGGTGCTTTCGAAGCTTGATGGCGACGCCCGTGGCGGTGCCGCGCTTTCGGTCGCCTCCGTTACCGGCAAGCCGATTCTGTTCGCTTCCACTGGCGAAGGTCTGAAGGATTTCGAGGTTTTCCACCCGGATCGTATGGCTTCCCGCATTCTCGATATGGGCGATATTCTTACCCTGATCGAGCAGGCGCAGAAGCAGTTCGATGAGGAAGAGGCTCGTAAGGCCGCCATCAAGATTTCCGATGGTTCCTTTGGTTTGGATGATTTCCTCGATCAGCTGCAACAGGTGCGCAAGCTTGGTCCGATGAAGAATCTGCTTGGCATGATTCCGGGTATGGCCGCGCATCGTAAAGAACTTGAGCAGTTCGACGAGAGGGAAATCGATCGTACTGAAGCCATTATTCGTTCGATGACTCCTGCGGAACGTCGTGATCCTTCGATTATTGACGGTTCTCGTCGAGCTCGTATCGCTTACGGTTCCGGCGTGACCGTTTCGCAGGTGAACGCGCTGTTGCAGCGTTTCGAGCAGGCCGCGAAGATGATGAAGCGTATGAGCAACAAGGCTGGCGCTGGCATGCCTGGCTTTGGCGGCCCTGCCATGGGCGGGGGCAAAGGCAAGGGTAAAGGCAAGAAGGGCAAGAAGAAGGGCGGTAAGTCCGGCAATCCGATGAAGCGCGAGGCTGAAGAGAAGGCATTGCGCGACAAGCTTGCCGGCAAGAACTCCGACGGTAAGCCTTCCGGCGGTTCCGCTTTTGCCAAGAAGCCGCAGAATCCTGCACTTCCCGCCGGATTGCAAGACTTGATGGGCGATGCCGGTGAGCTGCCGCCGAACTTTGGCGGCGGACTGTCCGGCTTGCTGCACTAAAGCAAGCGACGCGAAAACGGTAACGTATAAAAAGGGGATGTGATTCAAGACGAATCGCATCCCCTTTTTGCGTACTCCAATCAGCTGTTTTCAGCTGAATCGACTACCTTATAATCGCCATCAACTACTTCAACGTCAACGTGGCAGCAAGCGCAAGATGATCGCTACCTTCAACGCAGAACGAACTCACGTCGGAAGCGTCCAATCCCTTGGTGAAAAGCACATGGTCGAGAATGATGCGCGGCCACGGCAGCCATGATGGGAACGTGGCATGACGGCCCTTCGCCTCGCACAAGGCCGCATCCTTGAAGCCCGCATTCAGCAGCTTGCGGAAGCTTGGATGATCGGTGCCGGAATTCAAATCACCCAACACAACGGTGATGTCGCCCTGCTTCTGAGTGGTCGCCAACTCCCCCAAACCGATGATGCCGGCGGACCATTCCCTGCATCCGCGCATCGGAGACTTCGGATGTGCCGAAACAAACGTGATGCCGCGCATCGAATCGATCGGGAAGCACACGCCCGGCACGTCGGCCGCGGGAATCACCGCAGTGACCGGAGACATGTCGCTTGGTTCAATACGAATCCACACACCGTTGAATCCGCCATTGTCCGTTCCCTTGCTCTCCCCCAACTGACGGTACGGAAGCAAATCAGACAATCCCGAAGCGTCCAATTGCGCAACCAGATCGTCCGTCAATTCCTGCAATGCAAGTACTGCAATATCATGTTTTTTGACCGCACTGACGATTGCCGCAGCGTTGGCGCGACCAAATCGGCAGTTCAGCGTCATCACACGGAAACGGCCATGTTTCGCGGATTCCGTAACAGCTTCATTGCCTGTTTCACGAGATGTTTCACGCTTTTCCGCAAGTTTTTCGGCAACCCTCTGCGCAGTATTGGGAGAATTAAGATTTTCCATCCAATATGCGATTTTGCGTAGCAGCGACGCAAGACAGACCACCGCAGCGACTCCCCCGAGAGCCGGCTCATGCAACGCGAAACCGGCGACGGCGATCACAAGCGTCGGAATCCACAGCAACGGAATCAACGCAATCAAGTACGGCAGCGGCAAATGGCCATCCCAACCAGCCGGCATCTCGCCAAGCGCAATCCATACAACGCAAATAATCAACGCAATCCAAAGCGCGATAATCATTCAGGCAACTCCCCCTATGCAAACCGTTCACTCCGAACGGACATACGCAAACTCGGAACCTCCAAGTGTAGCCAGCCTGCCTGATTCCGACGATTCCGCCATGTAGACCCACGCAAACATCTCACGAATGCCAGCAAATGTCCGATTCTGCCGATTCGGTCATTCAAGGCATCACATTCGCCGCATAATTGACCGTTTCCGCAGAATCAGACAAACGACTTCCCGGTTTTGCACGGATTCGGAAAGTCGCATAGAGCGGGAAACATCCTAAGACCCATCCGTCCGTACCCCACGGTTATACTTGGTAAGTTATTCGCGCGCGCGAGGCCCTCTAACTATCGCGTGACGTGAGGAACATGTGGGTTTCGGATTCCGTGCCCCACACAGAAAACGAAACGCACACCCCTAGTTATACAAGGAGAGCCATTTTGGCAACCAAGATTCGTCTGAAGCGCATGGGTAAGAAGTTCTACGCGTTCTACCGCGTGGTGATCATGGATTCCCGTACCAAGCGTGATGGCCGCGCCATCGAAGAGATCGGTACCTACAATCCGAACACCCAGCCTTCGACCATCGTTATCGATTCCGAGCGCGCTCAGTACTGGCTCGGCGTTGGCGCTCAGCGACCGAGCAGGTGCTGAACCTGCTGAAGATCACCGGTGACTGGCAGAAGTTCAAGGGCCTTGACGGTGCTGAAGGCACCCTGAAGACCGTTGAAGCTGGCCCGGATGCCGCCGCTCGCGTTGAGGCCGTTGAGGCTCAGGCTCAGAAGCTGAAGCTGCAAAGTCCGAAGCTGACGCCAAGGCCAAGGCTGAAGCCGAAGCCGCCGCTACCGAGGAAGCTCCGGCTGAAGAGCCGGCTGCGGAAGCTGAGTGATCATGCTCGCCCAGGCTGTGGAACATCTGATTAAGAACATCGTCGATTTCCCCGACGACGTTTCGGTGAAGTCCCATGAGAACGCGCGTGGCGAACTCATTCGCGTGCGCGTCAACCCGGAAGACATCGGTCGCGTCATCGGACGCAGCGGACGCACGGCAAATGCGATTCGCGCCGTGGTGCAGGCACTGTCCGACCACAAGGTGCGCGTCGACATCATGGACGTGCGCAGGTGAGATCCTAGCGTGGTGCGTGATATGCATTCTGACGACCCTCAACAGCCCGAGCTGCTGAGGGTCTGTCGTATCGGGCGTGCGCAGGGGCTCAAAGGCGAAGTCACCGTGCAGATCTTTACGGACGAACCGGAATACCGGTTCGCTCCCGGTGCTGTGTTGTACACGAAAGACGGCGAAGAAGAGTATGTGGTGGAGAACTCCCGTACCTTCAAAAACCGTTGGATCATCAAGTTCGAAGGCATTGACAACCGCGACCAGTCCGAAGCGGCCAACGGCATTGTGCTGTATGGCGAGGCGGACGATCCGGAAGACATGCTTGAAGCCGACGAGTGGTATCCGAAAGACCTCATCGGTCTTGAGGCGCGACTGGCTGAAGACAATATGCTTGGTCTCGAACCGGGCGTGGTGGTCGGCAAAGTCGTTGACGTGATAGAAGTGGCCCAATGGCTGCTGAAGATTCGTCTCGCCAATCCGGTGAAGGATGCCGACGGCGTTGTGGTTGAGAACAGCGCGCTCGTGCCATTCGTGGACGAGCTCGTGCCAGACATCGACCTCGAAGAGGGCTATCTGACCCTCGATCCGCCTGGAGGTCTTATTCCGGGACTGTGATCGTTTGCGATCCTGCGTAAGCATTCATGATTACGCGCTTTCGATCACATATCCATTCAAGTGGGCATTGGAATCCAGTGCCCACTTTTTATGTTTCCTGCCACTTGGCAGGCATCCCGGTATTCTGAACATTATGAAGATCGATATCGTGTCTGTTTTCCCGGAATATTTTGAAGTGCTGAACCTCAGTCTGCTCGGCAAAGCGCAGTCGAAAGGGCTTGTGGAGGTTACCGCGCACAATCTGCGCGACTGGACGCACGACGTACATCATTCCGTCGACGACACTCCTGTCGGCGGTGGCGCAGGCATGGTGATGAAGCCGGAAGTGTGGAGCGAATGCCTCGACGAGCTGCTGCAGCTTGAGCCTGCGGTAATCGAAAATACGGAAAATATTGAGGATTCTGCGGATTCCTTCGATACTGGCGATTCTTGCGATACTGCAGATTCCGACACTGCACAATCTTCCGCAGGTCCTGAGAATTCCGAAAAAACTGATATTGCACCATCTTCCGCAGGTCCTGTGCTGATTTTTCCGAATCCTTCCGCCCCGCTGTTCACACAACAGGATGCGACGGAACTGAGCCATGCCGATCATCTGCTGTTCGGCTGCGGCCGTTACGAAGGGTATGACGCGCGCATTCCGCAGTATTACCGCGCGCAAGGCATTGACGTGCGCGAATATTCGATCGGCGATTACGTGTTGAACGGCGGCGAGGTCGCAGTGTCGGTCATGCTGGAGGCGATCACCCGCCTGCTGCCCGGCTTCATGGGCAATGCCGCGTCGATCGTGGAGGAATCCTACACGGGCGAGAACGCGCTGTTGGAGCATCGCCAGTATACGAAGCCCGCGGAATGGCGTGGCATCAAGGTTCCGGACGTGCTGCTTTCCGGCAATCATGCGAAGGTGGATCGCTTCCGCCGCGATGAGGCGCTCGAGAAAACCAATGAGTTGCGTCCCGACCTGATCGAAGCGTTGGATTGCGCCAAGCTCGACAAAGCCGATCGCAAGACCTTGATGGCGCTCGGTTGGGAGGTTTCCGCCGCCCATCCGCGCAAACGCTAGCTTTTAAACGCTTGTTTTTACGCGGAATAATCGCAAGTTTTTTCTTGCGATTATTGCTGACCGTTATCTGAGATTGGCTCGCTGGGTTCAATGTAGTAGACGGCGGTTTCGCCGTAATCGCGGTGGTCGGAGATGGTCCAGCCTTCCGGCGCGGCCGGTTCGGCGGATCGTGTGGAGCGTTCCAGCATGATCACCGTGTTGCTGGAAGTCAGTTCACGGCTGGCAAGATCGGCGAGCAGCTGGTTGCAATCATTCGTTTCGAAGGCGTACGGCGGGTCGATGAACACCATGTCGAACGGTTCAACGGCCGAAGCTGAAGCCGCGTATTTTTCTGCGCGAGCCTTCACCACGCGGGCACTCATGCCATGTTCCCACGAACGGTTATGTTTCAACACGGTCAGCGTCTGCGCGATCAATGCGGCCGCCGGAGCGGATGATTCCACCGCCACCAGCTCTCGTGCGCCACGGCTCAATGCTTCGATGCCCAAAGCGCCGGTTCCTGCAAACAAATCGAGCACGCGGGCATCGTCCAACACTCCCCATGAATCGAGATGCGAGAAAATCGCCTCTTTGGTGCGATCGGTGGTCGGTCGAGTGCCCGCTTTCGGCGTGGTCAATGCAACGCCTTTGAATCGTCCTGAAATTACGCGCATACGCACCACTCTAGCGTGCCAGGCGATTAATTAATCGCACCAAACTAATTACTGGTCAGGAACGTTTCATTGCCGCGCGTGAAATCAAGCACCGCCCCGGCCAACTGCACATGTTCGAGTAAATCAGGATCCTGAGCGACAAGCCTCGTAGCCTCAACCCGCGCATGCTCAATAATCTTCACATCCTTAACCACACGAAGCAGCTTCAAACCTGACTTTCCGCCAGATTGCGCGTCGCCGAGCACGTCGCCGGCGCCGCGGAATTCCAAATCGGCCTGCGCTATTTCGGCACCATCCAACGTGCCCTGAATCACGTCAAGACGGCGGGCGGCATCACTGTCCGCGGGCGCACGCGAAATCAGGAAAGCCCCCGAATCGGTGCCGCCTCGGCCGACGCGCCCACGCAACTGGTGCAATTGCGAAAGCCCATACCGGTCCGCATCGAAAATCACGATGCAGCTGGCTTTCGCCACGTCCACGCCGACCTCGATCACCGTGGTCGCCACCAGAATCGGTGTTATGCCGGATTCAAAATCGGCCATGACCTGCGATTTTGTGGTGTCATCGTCACGCCCGGTCAACGTGGCGAATCGAATGCCTTTGAACTGCGGCAGCGATTGCAGACGCTCCACGATTTCCGCCACGGAATGCAACGGGGGGCGTTGTGCGCGCCGGTCGTCGTCTTCGCCAAGATCGTAGGCGTCGTCAAAAGCCGCGGCCGACGAACCTGCGGTTTTCGAGCCTGAAGCCGCTGACGCCGCCAGCGCGCCGTCCGCATCTTCGGCATCGGCGTCAATGCGCGGGCAGACCACGTAGGCACGTTCCCCCGCGTCGATGCGCTTGCGAATCAGGCAAACATTTCGCCCATCAACGACGCATTGTCTTCCGGCACCACGAATGTGCGAATCGGCTTGCGGCCGCCGGGAAGTTCGGTCAGCGAGGAAATGTCGAGATCGCCGAACCAGGTCATGGCTGCGGTGCGCGGAATCGGCGTGGCCGTCATGACCAACAGATGAGGCGCCGTAGAACCCTTGGAATTCAACGATTCGCGCTGTTCCACACCGAAGCGGTGCTGTTCGTCGATCACCGCCAAGGTAAGGTTCGGCGCCTGGAAACTCTTGGAAAATGCGGCGTGCGTCGCCACGACGATACAGGGCATGCCCGATGCGGCTGCTGCGAGCACGCGACGACGTTCGGCAAGTCGCATACTTCCCGTGAGAAGAAATACAGGAATCTCCCCATCTTTTGTGCCAAATATATCGTTTCCTTTGCCGGAAAATCCGGTTTCCACATCATCAGATGCGGCCAAATCAAGAAGGTCTGCAAGTTGTACACCTTTATCCACAGCATTATTGTGAATTGTTTTTGCGTCGAATTCCCCATCTTTCGAACTTTGCGCGGACCGTTTATTGCTTCGCCGCGCATTGGCATCATCTAGATTTTTTTGATTATCACTCGAATTTGCGTCGCTTTTTCCCAGTTTGGATACCATTGTGGAAATGCTCGCATAATGCTGTTCGGCAAGAACCTGCGTTGGCGCTACAAGCACGGCCTGGCCGCCTGATCCGACGGCCTGCATCATGGCAGCAACCGCGACCACGGTCTTACCGGAACCGACCTCGCCTTGCAGCAATCGTTGCATGGGGTAATCGTGCGCCATATCGGCGGAAATATCGGCGATGACCTGCTGTTGGCCGTTCGTAAGGGCGAATGGCAGCGACGCGATGAAATCGTCTTTCAACCGCGTTTCAGGGCATGCGGTAGCCTTGGATTTGCGCGATGCATCGCGTGATTTGACGAGCGCGGTCTGGCAGATCAGCGCTTCCTCATATCGCAACGTTTGCAAGGCGTTATCGAAATTCTTGCGATCAACCGGATCATGAATCGCCATGAATGCCTCAGCACGATGCATAAGCCATATTCCTCACGAAAATCTTCCGGAATAATATCGGGAATAGCATTACCGAGTACTTTAATCTGTATTTCTCGATCAATTTGGGGAATATCAAAATCCCCTTCTTGCGTAGGATTATCTAAGAAATTCCCTGCATTTTGCGTTGCCAGATATTCGGCTCCGCGCAACGCATCCATATATTTCAATACCGATTCATGAATATGTTCGCTGGAAATTCGCGAAGTTGCATGATATACCGGTCGTGGACGGCAAACTCGTTTCAGCGCTTCGTCGATCGTTTGCGCATCGTATTTCAGATTGCCGAGAGGCGGATTCGCAGGATCGCCGAAACCGTCGTTCCATTCCCCGTTTTCCGACTGCGATTGCACGGGATTGATGGTGAGCAGGTCGGGATGCGTGAATTGCAGACGATTGTCGTACACGCTTGGCTCGCCTGCGACGACGAGCAGCGCTCCCGCGTGCAGTTTGCGCTGCACCCAGTCAACATACGATTTGCGATACGAAAAGAAGACCAGCGACGCCAACGATTTTGGGGTGTTGCGACGCGCTGCGAAATCGTCGTCCGTGACTGTTGCGATCAGGCGGAAGCCTCGACGTGCCATGGGGAAAACGCGCGTTTCGAGCACATGCGCGGCGAACGCCATTTTCTCCCCGATTTTCGCTTCATGCAGTGAGCGCGCGGGAACCGGATCGGTTACGCGGAACGGATAATAGGTCAGGGCGTCGCCAACTGACACCACACCAAGCGATTTCAGCGCGCCGACTCTGCGGCGGTTGCTCTCGATTGATGAAATCGGTGTTTCCAGTGTGGTGCTCATAACGCACCATTCTCCCCAGTTATGCCGACAGATGCGGCTTCTACCACTGGGTACGACTCAAACCGCCCAAATTCCCCACTCGCTGGAGGAATACGGACGCAAACCAGCCCCTCAGCGGGCAAAAACCTCCACCCACTGGAGAAATCACCCCGTCCACAAGCCCCTTAGCGGGCAAAAAGCTCCAGTCGCTGGAGAAATCAGGACGCAAACCAGCCAACCAATGGGAGTATTCCTCCACCTACTGGAGGAATACGGACGCAAACGCCACTGTACGCGGGAAGATTTCTCCATCGAGTGGAGAAATCCGAACGCTTAAAGCCTGGCGGGATCAAGATAAAGCAAAACCCCGGTGACCATTGGTCTACCGGGGTTTCAAGCTGTTATTTCGCGATTCACGCTTCAACGCGCTGAACCTTGCCAGCCTTGATGCACTTGACGCAAACGCGAACGCGAACGTTCTCGCCGTCGATGGTGGTGCGAACCGGCTGCAGGTTCGGGCGGAAGGTGCGCTTATTGCGAATATGTGAGTGCGAAACGGTGAAACCGGTCTGCGGTCCCTTGCCGCACACTGCGCAACGAGCTGCCATAATGGACTCCCTATAATTACTATTGACTTGCAAGTCTGCGCGTTCGATGCCCCGCAACTGAATGCAAGGCAGAACACACAACTTCTCAACTATACAACCAGCCCCAGCCAATCGCAAATTTGTGGATAGCAATCGCCTTAAATTCCCCGGAATGCCGCTGTCTGGTCAACATGCGCCAGGTCGGCAGACAGCGCATCCAAACCACCATTTGCCCGCGCATAGACGCCGCCAGCCAGTCATAGCCCGAGCCGCCAGCCAGTCAAACCGCCCAGCACACCCCACCCGGCGTCGTCGCGCTAGTTCTTCGAACGCCCTTCGGCTCCAAAACGCAGGCTCATCGCAACCGCGCCGATCACATCACCGCCATCGCGCATTCCAAGCATCCAAGCCGCATCCTGAGCCAGTAGCGGGAAACCAGCATCCGTCAGGCAAATCGCGGCGCGGGCAATCGTATCTAACACCTTGTCTTCCGGCGCAACCGGCACGCCGCCGGATCGCAGCGCATCGCACGCATCCCCATATTTCATATCCGGCGAAGGCAATCCCATCTGCCTACTCACTTCTTCGGCCTCATCGCGCGCGGCCGTACGGAATGGCGTGCCGCCGTTGACCATCATCGCATAGCAGGCGAGCGCTTCCGGTAGACGTCCCAACTGCCACAATGCGTAGCCAAGTCGATAGTAGAGTACTTCGCAATCGATAGGCAGCACTGCGATTTTCAACGCGCCGATGAGCACGTCGGCCGCTTTGCCGTATTCGTCGGTTCTTGCGTATACCTGCGATAGTTCCTCGTAGAAACGTACGCTGGTTGGGGCAAGTTTGATGCAGGCGCGCAGCTCACGTTCCGCGCGCTCATAGTCGCCATTGTTTTTGGCGAGTTCCCCAAGATTCTGGTGTACGTCGACTACAGCATCCGGCAGTTTCCAGTAGCGCGTGTGTTCGTCGCCGTCTAGCAGGGAGATGATGAGTCGCACGCCTGGACGCTGCAGTAGAGCGGAATTTCGCCATTTTCGCCAATTTTCGCTACGCCTGTCTCGTCAGTTCCGCCCGCTTCGCACACCCCACCTGCTTCACCGCTTTCGCCAAGTTGCGCCAACGCGGCTTCCAATTGGAGTTCGGCGACCATGGGGGATCCTTCGTTTTCTTCCATGATCGCGTTCACATCATCGGTGGAAACCGGCGATTCGTCATGCATCACGTCAAGTTCGCAGGCACGGTCGGCACGTAGGAATCCCCGCAATCCTTCAGGCAGCGCACGTTGATCCTGCCATTCGGAAACACGTTTCTCCAAGAATACGGCTGACGTTGCCAGCGGTGTGATTGGCGTCAGGGCACGGTTCCCATCAAAGAAACCCACATAACGCACCGGGCGCAGCAAATTGAGCAGCGCCAGCGGATCGACATCCAACGGAACCACGTCGCATTGTCCGTTTTTCATGGCAGGCAGCGCACCCATCATGAATGGCACGCGATCGAATCCCATGGAAATCACGGGAATGCCGTCAGCATCCCCCACGCAACCGGTCAGATCGACTTGCGTCAGTCGTACGCTTGACGAGAACGCCGCCCACGCAAGCATGCCCGCCAATCGCACGGCATACGCGGAGGCGAATCCGTCGCGATATTGCGACGCAACCGGCATGATCGCCGTGTTCGGTATGCTGAAACGCACTACCATCACGCCGCTGGACGCATCGACGTCAAATCGGTAATGCAAGCGGAAAGGCAATTCGAGATTTTCGCAAACATTGGCGAATCTGGTGCTGATATCCCAATTTCCGCCGCGTGCCCCTTCCGTACCCCTCATTCTACGGAAGTTGTTTTCACCTTCCTGCAGACCGTCGATTGCCACGATCGCACCCGACACGTTTCGCAGATACTGTTGCGATTTCGCAATATAGAAGTTTTCGTCGATGCACGCTTCCGGCATACCTCCGTGCACCGCCCTGCGCGCTTCGTCGTCGGCATAGTCGATGCGGTTAAGCGCCGATTCGACCGCCTGCACAACATTGAATTGTTCATTGGAAAGATCGTTGCCGTTGCAGCGCAGCCAGAATCGTTTCGTCGTGCTCAGTCGGATCACATCAAAATCGTTTTCGGCAGCAATGTCTCGGATGCCCGCAGCACCGGCTTCCACCAAAAGTCGTGCCGCGAATCGTTCGAATGGCGACGCTTGCGCGGAGTTCGTGACGCCACGCCAGATGATCATGTCAAGCGTGTCAGGCAATGGCTGGCTCAATATCGAGCGCAATATTTCAGCGTTCGCACCAAGCATGTCCGGAACTTCCCCACTCATACAGACTCCTCGACTCTTCGCAGAAATATGCCGACGCAACAGCGCGGCGGCAGTCACACACAGCAAACTTAGTTCGTGTTTCCCAGTATTTTGACACGTTCCAATATACCGTTCTGCGAACGTTTTTCACGACATCAACATACGACATCAACATACAGATGATGCAATCTACAATCTGCACATGTTCATCTCCGTCATTTCAGTATTCCCAGTATTATTTGCAGCATTTCGATATTTCAGATTTTTTATGTCGATCACACATCAGTCGCAATGTTCATGCAATGTTCATGCGTAACGGCAGAGCGCTCCCCTTACAGCCGCTTAAGATGAACTGTAGTATATACAATAGTGAATTGACGGTTTATTCGAAAGAGTCAACAATCATGTCCGAACGCGCAACAGCGCCCGCATCCGCACCTACGTCCGACATGGCCTCAGAGACTGCCCCAGAGCATATGCCGGACCCCAACGCAAAACTTACCACCCGCGAAAAGAAGTGGATCGTCTACGATGTCGGCAATTCCGCATTCGTGATGCTGTCGACCGCAGTCGTGCCAATCTACGCGAACTCGCTGCTGCAGTCCGCCGGCCAATCGAATATCGTGTCGACATGGGGGTACGCGCAGACCATCGCGTCGCTGATCATCGCGGTGATGATGCCTGTGCTTGGATCCATGGCCGACGTGCAGGGCATGAAGGTGAAGTTCTTTACCGGATTCTTCCTGACGGGCGTGGTCGCCTGCTGTGCGATGGCGTTGCCGCTCAGCTGGCTCGTTTTCTTGGTGGTGTGCATTCTCGCCACGGTCGGCCTGAACGGTTCGCTCACGTTCTACGATTCCATGCTGGTCGATATCACGTCGAATGAACGTATGGACCGCGTGTCCTCGCATGGTTTCGCATGGGGCTATATTGGCTCCACGATTCCGTTTATCGCCTGTATCGCGCTGATTTTCGGCGGTCCGTCGTTGCTTGGATGGTCCACGGTGGCATGCACGCGCGCTTCGTTCGTAATCACCGCATTGTGGTGGGTGGCGTTCACCATTCCGCTGCTCACCAGCTATAAGCAGGTGCACTACCGCGCTACCGCGGGTCAGACCGGTGAGGCCATCCGCGGCACATTCGCAGAGCTCGGCTCCACTTTTCGTGCAATCCGCAAGAACAAGCCGCTGTGGATGTTCATGATTGCGTTCTTCTTCTATATAGACGCGGTGAACACGGTGATTTCCATGAGCACCTCGTACGGCACTCAGCTGGGCATCGACTCCACGCATCTGGTAATGGCGCTGCTGGTCACGCAGTTCGTGGCATTCCCGAGCGCGATCGCTTATGGCAAGCTTGCCGGTCGTTTCGGCGCGAAAACCATGATCACCACGGCTGTGGTCGCCTATATCTGCATTGTGCTGTTTGCCGCGTTCTTCTTGCGTTCCGCAACGGAATTCTGGATTCTTGCGATTCTCGTAGGCCTGTTCCAAGGCGGCATTCAGGCGTTGTCGCGCTCGTATTATGGCAAGATCATTCCAAAGAATCGTGCCAACGAATATTACGGTTTCTATGATATTTTCGGCAAGACCGCTTCGATTATCGGCACTTTCCTCGTTGCGACCACCACGTCGCTGACCGGCAACGCTTCGGTGGGCGTGCTTTCGATCGCAATCCTGCTGATCGTCGCCCTCATCTTCCTCCTCCTGCAAAAAGACCCCACCCGCAAGTAGTACTTGTCTACTAAATGCGCATGTAGATTCAATCACCGCAACCGATTGATTCTGCATGCGCATTTTGTCATCATGGCGAAGCTTTCTCCCGGTAACAAGGAAGGCTCCAAGCCGTCAAAGGGAACCCTCTGGCGTCTTCATATTTGCCTAAAGAAACGTTGGCAGAGCTGCCTTCATGCCGTATTTCCGATGTCGCCTTACGTCTGAAAAGTCACGCATGGCAAGAGTCGGCCGCATAGTAATCGCAATTGCACTCTTCTTCAGAGTCTACGAAAGAAGCAATGCTGATTCGAAAATCAGAAGAAATTGAGGGCGCGCGCCACTTCGTCGACAATGTCGAGCATGGCGCTGCGCGCACGTTCAGGCTCCCCTTTGGCGATCGCGTCGGCTACGGCATCATGCGCGTCGAGCGCGTCGGACTTCGGCTTCATCGGGTATTTGCCGAGTTCCACACGCCCGCGCAGCACGGTGGCGATGGTGTCGGAAAGCGCGGCGAACAGCTCATTACCGCTTTCGCGCAGAATCAACGTGTGGAATTCCACGTCAAGATCATGGAATTGCGCGAGCCCCGCTTCGCCCTCTTCGTTGGCTTCGGCGATCTGCCGCATTCGCGCCGCATACACGGGGAATTTCGCCTTGACGTCGATGGGAGCGAGCCGCGCGGCGGAGGCGGCCGCAGCCGGTTCGACGGCCAGTCGCAGTTCAGTGAGGGATGACAGCTGCCGTTCGCGTTGCGTGGAGTGGAGACGCCATTCGATCACCTGATGGTTGAGCGCCTGCCATTCGCCGAATGGACGTGCAACAAGTCCGATGCGACGTTTGACGAGTACCGCATTCATGGATTCCAGTGTTTTCGCGACTTCTCGCGCCACGGTTCTGGAAATGCCGAAACGACTTTGCAAGGCTTCCAACGTAAGGCTTTCGCCAGCCTTCCACACGCCGTCGAGCATTTCGATGGCGAGCGTTCGACTCACCGAATCCTGCATCAGCTCACCGACGGTATTTTCTGCGATTACCGTGCCTTCAGCCATCGATCGCTCCTCCCTTGTCCACTTCACACCATGCCTGCTTTGTTTCACGGTATGTTTCACGTATTCTGCGACACGCACGGCAATCACCAATCGCAGATGATTGCGTATCTGCGATTGCGTGATTTACCGCCATTTTGCACTATCTTCAGCATAGCAAGTCACACGTTTTTTCCAATTCGTAGTACTTTTTATTTGACTGATACTACTTTTACGGTTTATAGTAGTCTTATTCCTGGTGCGGAGCGGCACAGGATCGTCAATAGCAAGGAGAGCAACATGAGCATTCACGTAGTGGTGATGGGCGTTGCAGGATGCGGCAAATCCACCGTCGCAGAAGCCATCCATGAACGACTCGGATACGTGTACGCGGAAGGCGACGACTTCCACCCGCAGGCAAATATCGACAAAATGTCAGCCGGCATTCCACTCACCGATGAGGACCGCTGGCCATGGCTGAACGTCATCAACTCCTGGATGGTGGCACGCGAGGCGCTCGGCGAAAACACCGTGGTGTCCAGCTCCGCGTTAAAGCGCAGCTACCGCGAGGTACTCGCCAAAGACGTGCCCACATTCTTCATTCACCTCAACGGCAGCCACGAGCTCATTCAGCAGAGGCTCAGCGAACGCAAGGGCCATTTCATGCCGCCCGCGCTACTACCAAGCCAGTTCGCCATTCTTGAGCCGCTTGTCCCCGAAGAGAACGGCGTGGAAATCTCCATCGAAGGCAGCGTCGACGAAATGGTCGACCGTGCCATCGAAGCGCTGAACGCCTACGCCGCAACTGTGGCCGCCCAAACCGCAACCCAGGCCGCCTAACCCACCATTCCCCAGTCCGCATGTGTCCGATTCGGCAGAAACGGACAGACAAAACCCAAAACCGGTGCATGTTTGTCCGATTCCACAGAAACGGACAGACAGAACCCAAAAACAGCAGCCCAACTGTCCGATTCACCAGAAACGGACATGTACGCACCCAAAATGGGCTTCCATATGTCCGAATCTCCAGAATCGGACAAATCTAGCAAGCCAACCCCATGAATCGAGGAGGATTCATGAACCTTATTGCTGCGGCGATCATCGGCATCGCCATCATCGTTCTCCTTATCGCGGTATGCAAAGTGCATCCGTTCCTTTCCCTGCTTGCCGGCTCATTCGCGATGGCCGTGTGCGCGGGCGTGGAATACGACAAGGCATTCGACAGTTTCACGTCCGGCGTCGGTTCCACCATCGCTAACGTCGGCCTGCTTATCGCATTCGGCTCGATCATCGGCACGATCCTGTTCAAGTCGGGCGGCGCCGACACCATCGTCGACACCATCATGTCCAAGACGCCGTTGCAGCGTCTGCCGTGGGCCATGGCACTGATCGCGTTCATCGTCGGCATTCCGATGTTCTTCGAAGTCGGCGTGGTCATTCTCATTCCGGTGGTGCTCTTCGCCGCCCGCCGCGCCAAAGCTCCGGTCGTACTGCTGGGCATTCCAGCCCTCGCAGGCCTGTCCACCCTGCACGCATTCGTGCCGCCGCACCCCGGCCCGCTGACCGCCATCGGCGCACTGAACGCAAACCTTGGCATCACCCTGGCGCTCGGCCTGATCGTCGCCATTCCGACCGTGATCATCTCCGGCCCGCTGTTCGGCAAGCTCGCCGCCAAGTGGGTGCCGATCGCGGCCCCAGAAAACACTGCTGAGGCAGAAGCCCCGAAATCCGCGGAAAACCGCCCGTCTTTCACTTCCGCAATCGCCGTCATCCTGCTGCCGGTCGTGCTTATGCTCGCATCTTCCATCGTGGATCTGACCGGCCAGAGCGAAACCGTGTGGGGACGCGCGCTCGCCTTCATCGGCACTCCGCTGGTGGCTCTGCTCATCACCACGATTTTCGCGATGGTTGTGCTCGGCTACATGCAGAAGTTCACTCGCGACGCGGTCAATGGCATGGTCGGGCAGTCGTTCAGCTCCGTCGCCGGCATTATTCTGATCGTCGCCGCCGGCGGTGGTTTCAAGCAAACGCTTGTCGATTCCGGCATTGGCGACGTGATCGCCAATTCGATCACCGAATCCGCCATGAATCCGCTGATCGCAGGCTGGCTGGTCGCAGTGCTCATCCGCCTGGCAACCGGCTCCGCAACCGTCGCCACCGTCACCGCATCCGGCATTATGGTGCCGCTCGCCACCGGCATGAACCCGACCCACCTGGCGCTGCTGGTGCTAGCCATCGGCGCAGGATCCGTGTTCTTCTCGCACCTGAATGACGCCGGCTTCTGGCTGGTCAAGGAATACTTCGGCATGACCGTGGGCCAGACGCTGAAGACTTGGTCGCTGATGGAAACGATTCTGTCGGTCACCGGCTTGGGTTGCGTCATGCTGCTTTCGTTGGTGCTTTGACGCAACACTTCGCACACGAATTGCGATTGCGATTCGCGCGCATCATATCTGAAAAAACATATCTGAAATACAAAAAACTTGCCGTCCATTCGTTTTCCGCATCTTCTTTTCTGCGTTGCGGAAGATGCTGAAAGCGGGTGGATGGCACCAATCCCAATCAAATTCCATATCAAACAAAACCGTAGAAAGAAGAACATCATGCAGCTGGCAATGATCGGTCTGGGCCGAATGGGTGGCAATATGGCGAAGCGCATCGCGGCGGCCGGGCACGAGGTGGTCGGATATGACCGCTCCCCCGAATCGGATCGCACCGTGGCAAGCCTCGAAGAGATGGTGGCAGCGCTCACCGCGCCGCGCATCGTGTGGGTGATGGTGCCCGCAGGCGAGGCGACCGACAGCACCATCAACGAATTGGCGGAGCTGCTGGAACCCGGCGACATGATCATCGATGGCGGCAATTCCCGTTACACCGATGACGCGCGCCACGCGGCCGAACTTGAGCCGAGGGGCATCCATTTCATGGATTGCGGTGTTTCCGGCGGCGTATGGGGCATTGACCGCGGATACGCGCTTATGGTGGGCGGCAGCGAAGAGGATTTCGAACGCGCTCGCCCGATTTTCGAAGCGCTCAAGCCTGAAGGCGATTCCGGACTGGTGCTCGCAGGCCCGGTCGGCGGCGGCCATTTCGCCAAAATGGTGCACAACGGCATCGAATACGGCATGATGCAGGCGTTCGGCGAAGGTTTCGCCACTATGGTGAAGTCCGATCTCATCAAGGATCCGGCGGCCGTGATGACTTCATGGCGAGACGGTTCCGTGGTACAGTCCTGGCTGTTGGATTTGCTGGCGATCGCGTTCAAGTCCGATCCGACGCTGGAATCCATGCCGCCGGTGGCCAACGAATCCGGCGAGGCGAAGTGGATGATCGAGGCTGCGCTCGAACTGGGCGTGCCGACACCCTCCACCGCGGCCGCGCTGTATGCCCGCCAGACTTCCCGCGGCGGCGCGGACGACATTCTGCGCGTCGTCTCCACCATGCGCGCCCAGTTCGGCGGCCACGTCACCAAGATCGACGAAATCGCCACCCACTGAGAGTGCTTTGAATGTCCGATTCTGCAGAAACGGACAAACAGGACCCAAAAACATCAGCCCAACTGTCCGATTCACCGGAAACGGACATCCAAACACCAAAAACCAGCCTATGAACGTCCGATTCTGCAGAAACGGACACTCCACACAGCTTAAGAACGCCTATCTCGCTTATATATGGCAGACGTCCTCAGCAAAACAGCACTTCGGGGGTACGTTTTTGGCTGTTTTAGCCAACCGACCTGCCATATATAAGCGAGATAGCTCCGGACAGGGGTGTGTTTCTGCCATATATAAGGCAGATACACACCCCTTTGGCTTATTTGCGTCCGAATTCCTCCAGCGAGCGCACACAGGCTCAGCGGCCGTAGACTTCGTGCACGAACTTTTCGAATGCGGCGATGGAACGCTCCACCTTTTCCGTATCGATGCAGTACGCCATACGGAAGTAGCCGGGCACGCCGAAACTGTCGGATGGCACGAGAATCAGGTCGTAATCCTTGGCCTTCATGCAGAACGCATTCGCATCATCCTCAAGCGCCTTCGGGAAGATGTAGAACGTGCCTCCCGGGCGCACCACGTCGAATCCGAGGCGCACCAGCGCGTCATACAAGAGGTTCATGTTCTTCTCGTACACGGAAAGATCGCTGGTTTCGTCCACCACCTTGGCCACGGCCAGCTGCACGCTGGATCCTGGGCAGTTGTGGCCGGTTCCGCGGCTGATCTGCCCGCACATCGGCACGATCAGTTCGGCATCGGTAGCGCGCGGGTTCACCGCCACGTAGCCGATGCGCTCGCCCGGCAGCGACAGCGACTTGGAGTACGAGTAGCACGAGAGCGTGTTGTCGTAGAACTTGCTCGGGTACGGCTGCACACCCCCATCGAACACGATTTCACGGTATGGTTCGTCGGAAATCAGGAAGATGTCGTGCCCGTATTCGACCTGCTTGGCGCGCAGGATTTCAGCCAGTCGGGTCAGCGTTTCGGCGGAATAGACGGCTCCGGAAGGATTGTTCGGCGTGTTGATGAGCACCGCCGCGGTTCCCGGGTTCAGCGCCTGTTCGAACGCTTCGAAGTTGATTTGGAAGTTTTCGGTGTCGGCCGGCACCACGGTCAGGTGCGCGCCGGTTCCGTTGACATACGGCTGGTACTCAGGGAAGTAGGGGGCAAAGGTGATGACTTCGTCTCCAGGCTTGGTCACCACGCGCAGTGCGTGGGCCAGCGCGCCGGCCGCACCCGTGGTCGGGAAGATGTAGTCGGTCGTATAGTCCATGTCGAAGCGGCGGTTGAGGCTTTCCGCAATGGCCGTGCGCACCGAGGTAATGCCCAGCGACGGCGAGTATCCGTGCAACGCGACCGGTTCCGCCTCTTGGTACAGGGCGATCATTTCGTCGGTGAAGCTTTGCGGGCAGGGCACGCTCGGATTGCCCAACGAATAGTCGAACACGTTCTCGTAGCCGATTTCGGCACCGCGCGCGGTCGCGTATTCGCTCAGCTCGCGGATCACGGATTTTCCGCCGAGCATGGCCTTGTAAGCTTCGTTGATCATGGACAACCTCCCCGTCGTTCGTTCATTTCGCACGTTCGCGTTTTTCCGCAGGACAATCCGCGGAAAAACGCCGCCATATCGTTTCTACACCGGATTGTCACAGCCGGCTTTCGATGGTCACTTGGCAGACGGCGGCTGCTGTTGCGAAATCGCCATGCCGGGTACGAATCCTTCGCTGAAGATCCTGCGCCAGTATTCGAGCATGTCCGCTTTCGACATTGACATGAACATGCCTGCCGCGAGTACGGCGACGTCCTCGTTGAATACGGTGTCGAGCGGCAGTTTTTCATGCAGTTTCGGCCAGCGCTGCAGTACGGCCAGCATGCCTCCGACGGTGAAATCGAGCATGAGATCGGTTTTCAGGTCGAGACTGTCGGCATCCAATCCGAGCACGGAGATCATGGTCAAACGCCCGAATTCCTTCAACGACGAAACGAGTTCCGGCGAGCTGTGCGGGCCGGCCAGCAATGCCAGTCGGTCGAGACGCTGACGCTGTTCGGGATCGCGCAGCAACGCGGTGACGTGCTTGCGCCATTCGGTGTCAGGATTGAAATCCCGTCCCGGTACGCCTGGCATTGGCGTGTCTTCGACGGCGTGCAGAATGGCGGAGTCGGCCAATTCCGGCAGTCCGGAGAAATGATAGTAGAAGGAATTGCGATTCACGTCGGCCGTGCGCACGATGTCGGTGACGGTGATTTTGTTGTACTCGCGTTCCGAAAGCAGCTCCCAGAAGGCGTTTTCGAGACGATCTTTTGCCGGCAGGATTTCCGAATCCCTACGTGGTCGTGGCATCAGTACCCCCTAATAATTAGTCACGTTGCCTCATAACCACGTTTTATTGTACAAGTTGTCTAGACCGAATTTCGGCAAATGTCGTATACGAATTCACGCTTACAACACAAGTACGCTACGCGAACAGTGCCCGCCCACGTTCGCACAGTACTCACGCCTCATTCGCGCTTCACTTTCGCTGAACTTTCGGATTGCGAGCGAGCGCCGCCTGCAACAGAATCACCAACGCCTGATTGATGTTGCGCCGATCCGCACTGCTCAAGCCAACATATGTGCCGAGCATTTCAGGAATCACTTTCGGACCGGCCGCCACGATCGCAGAAATACTGCCCGCACCGGAAGCCTCAAGCACGGAGAACAGCGCGTCGACCGCATGCTCACGCTGTTCTTTGGAAAGTCCCGCAAGCCAGCCGTTCAGCGACTTGTTGAACACCACCGAACTGTCGGCCACATCTTCGGCCTTGGCGAATTCACCCCCGTGCATCTGCCACGAGAAGGCGAAATGCTGCATGATGCGTCCACGTCGGATTTCACCACCACGCAACGTTCGGGGGTTTCAAACACCATGCCCACCACCGAGGAGTCCGGCACGATTTTCACAATGCGGTCGCTCACGCTCGCATATTCGAAACTTTTCACCACTTCTTCGGGGAAACCCGGCCCGTCGAGCGAGTAAATGCGTTCAACGCGGTCCTTGATCTCGTCTTCGGCGTTCATGGCCGCATATACGGCCAGATTACCACCTTTGGAGTGACCGGTCAGCAGTATCGGTCCATCCCACAGCGAGGCGACTTTTTTCAGGTATTCAGCTGCGGAAACCTGTGCTGGAACCGGGTATTGGAAGGCCATGTTGAAGTCTTCCTTCCATCCGACCAGCGAATCATCAGTACCCCGAAACGCCACAACCAGCGTTCCCGACGGCAGCCGGAAAGTCACTGCCGCGAACTGCGTTTGCGCACCACCATCGAACTGCTCGCAATACGCGCTCATCTCAACGTCGGAAAACCGCGGATTCGCCGCCACAGCATGGTAGAAGTCGTGCGTCACCTGCGGATCGACCAATCCCACGTTCTCCACATCATGGTCGGCCACGGGCTTGTCGTGGTTCAGCTCGTCATCGGCACGCGCAATCGTCACGCCGCCAAACGGGGGCTTGCGCAGCATACGCAACGATGCGATCGGACGCCGAATATCGAATTGCTTCGCACGCGCCTGCAACGTACCGTATTTCGCTACCAAATCGTCCAATCGCAGCACGCATTCCGGTACTTCGTCGTACGAAAGCTGCGCCAACACCAATGCGTCAGCCTCGCGGAACGGCAATGCCTCGAAACTGCGCGTTTCCGTGCGCGCATAGTCAATAATATTGCCCATCACGCATCCCCCTCCTTGTCGTTGCGCAGTTCCCCGACAGCGACTTTCGCCGCACTGGCTGGAATCGCCTTGAACACGTCTTTGATGAGTTCGCGCGTTTGCACGTCGGTACCTCTGGCGGCTGCCACGATTTTCGGCAGCGAATCCGTCCAATGCGCCACCAGATCAGCGATATTACCGTACCCCGCGGCTGCGAAGATGTCGTATATCTGGTTGATGGCCCGTTCGCGTTGTTCCTGGCTTACGCGGTCGAACCATCCGTCAATGGTTTTGCCGATGAGTTGCGCACCGCCTGTCAGCTCGCTTGCCTGCTCGAATTCGCCGGATTGCGTCACTTGCCAGCTTGATCCCATATGCTGCAGAATGCTTATGGCGTCGGCTTTGACGAAGGTTGGTTTGATTTGCGATTGCAACAGCATGCCGATAATGGAGGATTCCGGCACGGTTTTGTCGATTCGTGCCGCGATTGCCTGATATGCGCGGCTATGCACCATGACTTGAGACATTCCAGGACCGTCATGCGAGAAGATGCGGGAGATTCTGCAGTTGCGTCCCGGCACGCTTCCTCCGAGCGCCGGCAGCAGTCCGAGCCGTTGCGCGCGTTCGTTGGTCGCTTCAATATCGCTTTGCGTGATTTGCATGGCCGCATATACCGCCATATTGCCGCCTTTGGAATGCCCGCCGATCATAATGTCGGGTGATTTTTTCGCCGAGAGGAAACGTTCCGTCCTGTCCAGAATCGAGTCCGCATATCGATATGCCGATTCTTGCGACGGCACTGGGCAGCGCACCGCCATATTAAAATCCTCTTTCCAACCGACGAGCGTGCCGTCAGTGCCACGGAACGCAACATATAAGCCGAAATCGGCACCCAAATCGAAGGTCATCGCAGCGAATTGCTGCTGCTCGCCTCATCCAAACGTTCGGCATACTCCCCCACCCGCAACCCGCGGAATCGCGGCGATTCGCAAACCGCACGCAGCAACGAAAGCCGATAATCATTCATTTCAGAGGAATTCGAAACAAACATCTCATCGTAGCTTTCGGCGCGCAGCAAGTCACGGATCGGCACGGTCGCCACCGACTTGGCCTCGCCGAATGCTGGAACCAAGCCCGGCAATCGCATGTAGGAAAGCTCGGAAAGCACCAAGGAATCGACATTGCTGAACGCCAATTCGCCAAACCCGCGGAACTCGCGGCGCACATAATCCACAACATTGCCCATGCCTCAACTTTAGTCCGTTCACGCTCCGGACACATGTCACCACGCGCATTCCCACATGTTCTCGCGCACGCCCCCGCACACCCACGCTCAAACCGACTCAGCCACGCACTGTAGGATATGTGCGAACACAAGTTGCGAACACGCATCTCGAACACGCATCGCAGACGCAGCGAACGCAAGTCGCGCGCACCAGTAATGCATGCGAATCAAACTTATGAAGGGACGCTTCAGAACACTATGGAACCGATTGGAATCGTTGTGGATTGGCTGAAAACCAATTCCGGAAAAATCATTCTGCTCATTGTCGTTGCACTGCTTGCGGCCGTTATCGACAAGGCGCTTACCCGAATCGTGAGCAAAGTGCTGGACCGTTCGCAAGTGCCGAACGCTTCGATTTTCATCAATATTCTGCGCGCGGTGGTGTGGACGTTGGCTGTGGGCACTGTGCTGCAGCCGGTGTTCGGCATTAATCCGACCACGATTTTCACCGCGCTCGGCATTGGCGGTCTTGCGGTGTCGCTCGGTATGAAAGATACGATCGCGAACATCATCGGCGGTTTCGGTCTGATGCTTGGCCGTGTAATCCAGCCGGGCGATCTGGTGAATGTGGCGGGCACCGATGGCGTGGTCGAAGACATCAACTGGCGTCAGACCGTGGTGCGCGAGCGCAATGGCAACGTCAAGATCATTCCGAATTCGATTCTGAACACCGCGTCACTGGAAAAACTCAATCCGTCCAATGAGATGCTGGTTCGTGTGCCGTTTACCGCCAAGGCCGGTACCGACATCGACGAGATGACCCGTCAGGTGGTTCAGGCCGTGCAGCGCGATACCGCCGATTTGGCCGATCCGCGCTTCCCTCCGAAAGTAAGACTGACCGGCTACTCCCCTTACGGCATCAATGTCGAAGTGTGCGCGTACGCCAAGCCGGAATCGTTGCTTCCCGACATGATCAACGCCGTGGCACGTTCCATCGCCAATGCTGATTTTCTTGAGAATCGCGCCATTAACAAGGAATCGTAATATCCTCGCGAACATAAGAAATCGCGGTTGACCCATATATATATAAAGTGCCGCATGCAGTAGTCCACATGCGGCACTTTTTTATACTGAAATTATTACATCATTAGATTGATTGACGTAATAATAACCGTCACTACAATGTAAGTAACTACACCGACGTTCAGTATTGCCGTGCTCGTGCGCATGCCGCGAGGCAGTTCTTCCGGTGCGGTATAGAATTCAAAGTTCTTACGTTCACGAATAAGCAGCACCACACCTGCAATAATCAGACCGTAATACAGCAGCATATAGATGCCGAATATCATCATTCCCGTCGCATTCTGGCCCATCCACTGCATCATGGCCGTTCCGTCGCCGTTTTCCGCACTGTTCAGCACGTTCATCAGACTGTCGATGTCAATGTTCGTCACCACCCACGGCGCAACCACGCCACCCATGAAGTTGACGATCATGTGCATGGCCACCGAATAACGCAGTTGCTGGTGCGCACGTACACGTAGCCGAACATAAGACCCAATGCGAATGCGTAGAAGAACTGGAACAGGTTCATGTGCACCAGAGCAAAGAACAGCGCGGAGAACACGATCGCGGTTTTTTCGCCGTATTTGCGCGTGCGGCTGATGAGTTCCTTGCGGAAGATCCATTCTTCGAACAACGGTCCGAGAATCACGAGGAACACCACGTTCCACACGTCGAATTGCATGGCCAGATCGCTTACCGAATTGCTGGCTTTGCCTCCGGACAGCAGAGCCGCCAACATATTGCCGATGAGACTGCCCCCATACATGAGCGGGAAGCACATGACCAGCAGTTTGAAGAATTGGCCCGGCTTCATGTCGAACTTGCGTGTTTCAATGACCGACGATTTGCCCATGATCAGTACTGCGAGCGGCATGGCCACGAGATACAAAGGGGTATCCGATGCCACATACACCGCCCAATTCGGCAGATTCGTGGTGTGCAGTACTTGATAGAACACGCCGGAAAGCACCGTTGCAAGCGCATACCAGATCACCACCATCAGGCACATGCCTGCGCCGATGCGGGAGAACACGCTTTTCACGCGCCTGAGCCACAGTTCGTAGGGATTGGCTTGTGGCTGCGGATACTGCGGTTGTTGCTGATATTGGGATGGCTGTTGTGGATTCTGCTGCGGATGCGGTTGTTGCGGCCGCTGCGGATATTGGGGGTACTGCGGAAACGTCATATTTGCCTTTGCGACGACGTGCACGGGGTGCATATACGAAAATGCTGATATCCAGCACCTTAGTACAGGAATGCTGAATATCAGCTTACAATCTCATGACCGTCGTCATGGGCGTCCGCAACGAGACAGCTCACACGGCGATTGGACGCGGAGCAACCACACAATCGAAATCAGCGCAGCACGCCCTCGATCAGCATGGTGATCAGGTTGGTGTAGCTCACGCCGGTTGCCTCCCATGCCTTGGGATACATGGAAATCGGGGTGAAGCCCGGCATGGTGTTGATTTCGTTGACCATCACTTCGCCGTCGGCCGTCACGAAGGTGTCGACACGACTCAGGCCGGCGCCGTCGACTGCGATGAACGCTTTTTTGGCGGTTTCGCGCACGCGGTTCAGAGTTTCTTCCGGCAGGCTTGCGGGCACTTCCACATGGCTTGCGTCGGAGTTCACGTACTTGCTGTCGAAATCATAGAACTGGTCGTCGCCCTCGGCACGCTTGTCAAGCACGATTTCGCCCGGCCAGCTGGCCTGCGGAGCCTCGCCGGCCTTCGGGCAGAGCACGGCGCATTCGATTTCGCGCGCGTCGATGCCCTGTTCCACGAGCACACGCCAATCATGGTGGGACGCTTCGAACACTGCGGCGGCAAGCTCGGCCGCATCGCCCTCATGTTCGACCTTGGTCACGCCGAAGCTGGAACCGGCGCGGGACGGCTTCACGAACAGCGGGTACTGCAATCCGGCCTGCTGCACCGCGGCAAGCATTTCGTCCGCCTCGGTGGCAAATTCGGAAGCGGCATCATAATCGCGCACATCCAACGTGATGCCTGGAGCCACGGGAATACCGGCCGCAGCCAGCAATACCTTCGTATAATGCTTGTCCATGCAAGCGGCGGAAGCGAGCACACCGCAGCCAACGTATGGCACGTTCATCATTTCGAACAGGCCTGAATCGTGCCATCCTCACCGTACGGACCATGCAATACCGGAAGCACGGCGTCCACGTGGCCAAGCGAAGTCAGCGTGCCGTCATCTTCACGAGCGAAGAAACCATCCTGGCCGAGTGCCACATCCAGCACCACATCTTTGGAGGAATCCGTCTTCTCCACCATCGGCAGGCCTTCGCTCATGTTCCACTTGCGTGGATCCTCGCCGCCTACGATCCACTCGCCGTTCTTGGTGATTCCCACCTCAATGGCTTCGAACTTGTCAGTATCCAACGCGCGCAGCACGCCCGCCGCAGAGATGCAGGAAATCGAATGCTCGTCGGCTTTGCCGCCATACATCACCACAATGCGCTGTTTTGCCATCTTTGTCTTATGCTCCATAAGTTGGTCCGTTGAACGCACGCGCGCCCAATACCGTCTGCCAATACTGTCTGTACTGTCTGTCTTCGCAATATCGCGCCGGTTCGCACTTCTGTTCGCCCGCGATACCACGCATTCGCAATATCGCAGTTCAGTATACAAACCGCACCCCACAGCCCACACACGACGAACCATAATTGCACACGCCCGTCACTCATGTCCTATTTTCATGAATCATAGAATACGGAATCAAACGTTGGAATGATGCGATTGCAACCTGAAAAACCGAGCTTAATCGCTTTGTCTAATCACGATTAGACTAATCACGATTAGACTATTTTTATACAGATTTACTATTATTGCCGAAATATATGGCGATTGACGATTGACACATTCCGATTGACGTTTTACGCAATCGCATGCCTCGAAAAATAAAAAGACCGCACCTGAAAGTGCGGTCTTATCTGCAATCGCGATGTTGCGGAAAGCTTATTCTTCGCTGATGCCTTCGCCGAAAAGTTCGGACAGCATCTGCGCGCAGGAGATGCCATCGGAAAGCACGTGGCTCATGGCCGTGGCGAGCGGCGTGGGCACGCCATACTGCTTGCCGAGCGCCACCACCGCATCGGTGGTCGGCACGCCTTCGGCCACGCCGTTGCTCACCTTGGTGGCTTCCTCAACGCTCAATCCCTTGCCCAAGTTGGATCCGAACGTGTAGTTGCGGCTCAACGGGGATCCGCAGGTGGCGATCAGGTCGCCCACGCCAGCCAAACCGGCGAACGTCTTCGGATCGGCGCCTGCCGCCTCGCCCAGGGCGGTCAGTTCGGCCAGGCCACGGGTTTCGATCATGGCGGCGGTATTTTCGCCGTAGCCGGCGCCGCGGGCCATGCCCACGGCCAGCGCGACCACATTCTTCAGCGATCCACACATTTCCAAGCCGATCACGTCGCGGGTTACGAACGCACGGAAATAGTCGGTGGTGCAAGCGGCTGCGATCTTGCGCGCATTGTCGAGATTTTCGCAGGCGACCACGGTTGCGGCCGGCTCGCGGTCGGCGATCTGCTTGCTTAGGTTCGGTCCGGAAATCGCGGCGAAGCGGTCGGCCGGCAGGTCGAGCGTTTCCATAACGACTTCATCCATGCGCTTGCCGGTGGTGCGTTCGATGCCTTTCATCAGCGAGGCGACGAGTGCGGTTTCGGGAATCAGGTCCTTGAATTCGACGAGCGCGACGCGGGCGAACTGTGCGGCGATGGCCACGATCACAATGTCGGCGTTGGCTACGGCTTCGGCACGGTCGCCGGTGGCGGTCATGTTGCTTGGCAGCACTTTCACGCTGGGCAGGCGAACACCGTTGTGATGGTGGTCGCGAATGCCTTCCACAATCTCCGGTTCGATGGCCCACATAGTCACATTGTTGCCTGCATCGGCAAGCACCTGACCGAAAGCGGTTCCCCAAGCTCCTGCGCCCAGTACCGTCACGTTCGTCATATTTGCTCCTTGCATTACTCCGGGCATCATTCATAACCCGGAGTCTTGGCTCAAAAATTGCTTTTCCTATGCTACCGCCGGCTACGCACACCGCGATATATGCCGCAATACGCGCCATACGTATGCGCAATCGGCTGGCAGTATTTCGATTACCGCATTTCAGCAATCGCGTGTGCGGTCTTTTTCGATTCGGCCTTCTTCGATTCAGTCCTTCACTCGGCTCATCGTACGATAATCCCAATATCCATCGGGGGCTTGTTCGCCGCGGATTTCGGCCATGACTTCGGTCATACGCACGCGGATGCGTCGGGTAAGTTCGTTGGCGAGATCCTCCGGCACTTCCTCACCCCAGGAATCGCAATCGGCGAGCAGATCCGCATAATCAAGCGCCTCGTCGTAGCACATGACCACGTTTTTACGCGGCCACGGCCACCAATGGTTGATGCTTGCCGCGCCCCACGTTACCGCGCAATACAGCGGAATCTGGTAGCCGAGTCGGCGCGAAGCCTCAAGCGCGATCATGCCCACGCCGTTTTTCATGCTCATCGGCCATTTCTGCGGGTCGCGCGTTACCGTGCCTTCCGGCCATACGGTTAGGGGTCGGCCGGAGGTAAGGATTTCCACGGAGGTTTCCTCGATGGCTTTCGCCTTGCCCGAACGGCGTTGCACGGGCTGCATGCCTACCAGTTGGAACCATTTGCCGATCAGCGGCCACGAGGCCATTTCGGCTTTGGCCATGTAGCGCGGACGGCGGCTTGATGGAACATGGAGATCATGGGCACGAACACGTCAAACATGGTGACGTGCGTGGCCGCGGTGATGAACGGACCGGTTTCCGGCACGTGTTCGATGCCCCACGCCTTGAGTTTGGTGCGGTTGCGGAATACGATGTCGCATCCGGTGAGCAGACGATGGGTCGCTTTCGGATTCTGCGTCGCGATTTCGGCTTCATTGGCTTTGCGCGGCCCGCATGGAAAGTCGTGGGTTGGGTCAACGAGATGGTGACGCTGTGCGAGCTTTGCGACTTGTTCGTCGCTTAACGGTTTGACCGCGGAACGCGGCGAGGGTTTTCCTTTGGATGCCATGCGTTCCATTCTGCCACCACCCATTCCGCTTGGTTGGAACGATTGCGCTCATGCACGACGCACACACGAAATACAAAAACACGGAATATACGAAAAGGCGGAACTGGTGGATAGGCTGGAGGACGATTGACGACGAAGATGTTGCGACTATCCCTAGAATCCGTCTGGACATGCAGTAAACACAATAACGATGAGGGAAACCCTTATATCTTCGGCTGTTCACCTCGTTGCAAACGCCATTCGATATCGACAATCATAATGCTATTCCGAAAGAATCTCTGCCGAAAATCGACATTATTTTCAAAAACAATAAAGCTTTTGCATCACTATTATGCGCCATAACCCCCTAAATTAAGTTCAATAATTTATACACTGAATTACTAAGTTTTTGAGAACGAGCAACGGCAATATGTAAGCAAAAAGCCGGTGCCCACTGTTGTGAACACCGGCCTTACCAAGCCAATCAAGCTATATCAGCGATAAATCAAGCAACAAATCAGTCGAAATCTGCGCCGAGAGCTTCGAGCTTGCCACGGAAATCGGCATAACCGCGGTCAATCAGCGAAATGCCCTGCACATTGGACGGGCCCTTTGCCGCCAACGCGGCAATCAGATGGCTGAAGCCGCCACGCAGATCCGGCACGTCAATATCGCGGCCGGTCAGCGGGGTCGGTCCGAAGATAACCGCGGAATGCTTGTAATTGCGCTGCTGGAAACGGCATGGCAGCGATCCGAGGCATTCGCGATACAGCTGAATCGTGGCACCCATCTGCACCAGTGGCTTCGTGAAACCGAAACGATTCTCATACACCGTTTCGTGCACGATCGACAGGCCCTTCGCCTGCGTCAACGCCACTACCAACGGCTGCTGCCAGTCGGTCATGAAGCCCGGATGCACGTCGGTTTCGATCGCGACCGGCTTCAAATCGCCGCCCGGATGCCAGAAACGAATGCCGTTATCGGTGATGTCGAACTCACCACCAATCTTGCGGAACACGTTCAGGAACGTCATCATTTCAGGCTGCGTAGCACCCTTGACGAAAATGTCGCCATGCGTGGCCAATGCCGCGGAAGCCCAGGAAGCGGCCTCGATGCGGTCGGTCAGCGAAGTGTGCGTGTAACCCTTCAGTTCCTTCACGCCCTCGATGCGGAACGTACGATCCACATCCACGGAAATAATCGCGCCCATCTTCTGCAGCACGCACACCAAATCCATGATTTCAGGTTCGGTGGCAGCGCCGGAAAGCTCCGTCTTGCCCTCAGCAAGCACGGCGGCAAGCAACGTCTGCTCGGTAGCGCCCACCGACGGGTACGGCAGGTGAATCTTCGCGCCATGCAAACCGTTCGGAGCGGTGATATGAATGCCGTCCTTATGTTCCTTATCGACGTTGGCACCCAACTTGCGCAACGTTTCCAGGTGGAAATCAATCGGACGACCGCCAATATTGCATCCGCCGAGAGCCGGAATGAACGCCTCACCCAAACGGTGCAGCAGCGGGCCGGAGAACAGGATCGGAATGCGCGACGAGCCGGACAGCGTATCCACGTCGGCCACATCGGCAAGCTGCACATTCGTGGCGTCGATCGTGACCACGCCGTGATCGCCGTCCACCGTAACGTCCACGCCATGCAGACGCAGCAAGTCGGAGACCACATGCACGTCGCGAATCTCCGGAACATTCTTCAACACGGACGTACCCGGGGCGAGCAGCGCCGCCACCATGGCCTTGCTCACGAAGTTCTTCGCGCCACGCACCTTGATGGTGCCGTTCAGCGGCTTGCCACCTTCGACGTGCAGAATGTCGTTGTTGTTGTCAGACACGCTCAACCTCTTTCGCTTCCCTTATACGGTTCAAGCTTGAAACACACTAACCCTCAGTTTGCCATAAGGCATGTAGTGGCTCGTGAAATGCCGCGTTCAGCGCAGTGTCTCCCAATTTCGTTCGACTTTCGACCAAAATTCCCAGCCACTGGAACAATCCACCCGCCAAACCGCATCCCAGCGGGCAAAAACTTCCAGTCGGTGGAAGAATCCTCCCGATACAAGCCCCTCCACCGTCCAAAAACCTCCAGTCACTGGAAGAATCATCCACCAAACTGCATCTCAGCGGGCAAAACCCTCCAGTCACTGGAAGAATCAGGACGGACAGCTACCCCCGTGCTGCACTAATCCTTCCAGCGAATGGGAAAAATGGACGGTGAAACGCAACAGAGCGCAAATCAGGCGCAATTGAACCTGTGACTACAGTGCGGCTTTAATGTCTTGCGCCAAACGGGCGTTCCACATGGCACCCGTAGCGCTCATCACCGCGTTTGCACCAGCCTCGCGGTACGCCTTGTAATCTTCCGGACGAATCACACCGCCCACGCCAACGATCGCAAAATCAAGACCCAGCTTCTCGCGAATCGCATTCAGGCGGCCAACCATATCGAGACCTGCACCACGAATCGCATTGCCACATACGCCCGAACGGTCACGCCCCGCGCCTGGCAATGCTGATTGCCGTTCGCATCCACCAGCTTCGCGGAGATTGTGTTAATGGTGGAGAAACCCTGCACCGCGCCATGGCCGGCGGTTTCCTTCACCATGATTTCCAGATCGGCATCATTCGGAATGTATGCGAGCTTCACGATCAGCGGACGATCGCCGATTTCGTTCTTCACCGCTTCCGTAATCTCGCCGACCAAATGCGGATCGTGGCACAACAGACGATTATGTCCCTCATTCGGGCAGCTGGTGTTCATTTCCATCAGGCCAGCGCCAGTTTCGGCAACCAAATGCGCGGTGGTGACATGATCGGCGATATACGCTTCACGATCCATGCCCTCCACGCGGGAGCCTTGGAAGCTCGGCACCAGCAGCTGGCCGTCACCGGCTGCGGCGATTGCCTTCTGCATGTCCGGCTGCCATTCGTCGGGATCACGGGAGGGAACGCCGAAACTGTTGGAAATCGAAATCGGAAGCTCATAACGGGTATCGGCAAGCACACCATCGTCAAGTTCGGCACTGCCCGGAACCAGCGAACCATCGGCATTCCACGGATGCACGGCCAGCACGTTCGGGAACGCATTGCAGCCCCATGCGCGGGAACGAACCGTCTTGTATACCGCCAGATCGAAGCCCATACGGAAAGCGGCCGTGGTGAAACGCTCATTCAGCAGCGGACCAGCTGGAATACCGAACGGCAGATTCACACGAAAACCAAGGAATTCCTGCGCTTGAGCGGCCTGAATGGTCTGAACGCCTGAACCTCACTGGAGGAATCGGACGCAACCTCAGCAACAACAGACGTGACCGATCCCGCAGAATCGGACGCATCAGCCCGCAACACTTCGGCAAACGCGCCGAACGGCCCTTGCAAATAGTTGTCTTCATACGTGCGATTGACATCATAAAACGGCGCGAAACCCTGGCTCATTTTTCTCTCCGAAAGCTACGAAAGCACGAAACAATAAGCCCACCATAGCGCGTCTCATATGCAAAACCCGCGCAAATCTCACATAATCAGCAATCCCAACGTCCCAATCCTTCCAGTCACTGGAAGAATCCGGACAATATGAGTCCCCTAATCGTCCCAAAACCTCCACCCAGTGGAGGAATCACCCCGCTACGGACCGTCTCAAAGTCCAAAAACATCCACCTACTGGAAGAATCCTCCCGCTCACGCATCACATAACATCCCAATCCTTCCAGTCACTGGAAGAATCCTCCCGCGAACAATCATCCCGACGTCCCAATTCTTCCACCCACTGGAAAAATCCTCCCGCAAACAGCCCGCGCAACAACGCAAGCGGGGTGTTCCTTCCACCCACTGGAAAAATCCTCCCGCAAACAGCCCGCGCACCTAGCCAGCCGCCAACTCAGATGATGCCGCGATCGGCAAGCGGGCCCTGCCAATCCGGGTATTCGCCTTCGCGCGCGACGCGATCAACTGCTCCGGCTCACGCTTCGCCGGCAGCGTCTTCGGCTTGAACGGGAACTTTTCGGCACGCATCTTCTCGTATGTCACAATATCGTCTTCATACTGCAACGTCAGATCGATATCGTCATAGCCGTTCATCAGGCGCCAACGGGTATAGTCGTTCACTTCGAACGGCAGCGTCACGTCGCCGCACGTCACCGTGCGATCCTCCAGGCTCACCGTCATATCACGGCCCGGCTCCTCGTCAAGCAGCTTCCACAGCAGCTCAACGGATTCCTGCGGCATAATCGCAGCCAGCACGCCGTTCTTCGCGGTGTTGCCGTAGAAAATGTCGGCGAAACGAGACGAAATCACCACGCGGAAGCCGTAATCATGCAATGCCCACACGGCATGTTCACGAGAAGATCCGATACCGAAATCCGGTCCGGCAACGAGAATCTTGCCCCGCTTGTATTCCGGCTGGTTGAGCACGAATTCCGGATCGCGACGCCATGCATAGAACAGCGCGTCGTCGAAACCGGACTTCTGCACGCGCTTCAAGAACACGGCTGGAATAATCTGGTCAGTATCGACATTGGAACGGCGAAGCGGCACGGCCACGCCGGTAAGAGTAGTCAGTTTTTCCATTTCACTATTTCTTTCGATGTAACGATTCACAGAATGCCGGAAATCCAAGATTTCTCAGGTTTTCAAGCATTCTCAACGATTCACAGATCAGCCGGAGACGAGATGGTACCGCGGATGGCCGTTGCGGCGGCGACCGCCGGCGACGCCAGATGCGTACGCGACCCCTTGCCCTGTCGACCTTCGAAATTGCGGTTCGAAGTGGAGATGGAACGTTCGCGGGCCACCATCTTGTCGGGGTTCATGCCCAGGCACATGGAGCAGCCTGCGTTACGCCATTCGGCACCGAAGTCCTTGAAGATCTTGTCAAGTCCTTCCTTTTCCGCCTGCAAACGCACGCGAGAGGAGGCCGGCACCACGAGCACGCGGTGAATGTTTTCGGCCTTGTGATGCCCCTTCATAATGGAAGCGGCCACACGCAGATCCTCGAGACGTCCGTTGGTGCAGGAGCCGATGAACACGGTATCCACGGCAATGTCTTTGATGCGCATGCCCGGCGTCAAGCCATGTAGGCAATGGCACGCTCGGCCGCGGTGCGCTCGGTTTCATCGTTGAACGAAGCCGGATCCGGCACCACGCCGGAAATCTTGATGCCCTGACCCGTTGGTGCCCCACGTCACATACGGCTCGAGATCTTCGGCTTGATGGTCACTTCCTTGTCGAATACGGCGTCGTCATCGGTTTTCAGCGTCTTCCAGTATTCGATGGCCTTGTCCACATTTCACCTTCCGGCGCGTGCGGGCGTCCCTTCAGATATTCGAACGTCACTTCGTCCGGCGCGATCATGCCGCGCGAGCGCCCGCTTCGATCGACATGTTGCAGATGGTCATGCGTGCGTCCATCGACAGTTTCTTGATGGCCTCACCACGATATTCAATGACGTGCCCTTGGCCGCCACCGGTGCCGATCTTCGCGATAATCGCAAGAATAATGTCTTTTGCGGTGACGCCCTTCGGCAGTTCACCTTCGATGTTCACGGCCATGGTCTTGAACGGCTTCAGGCTCAGGGTCTGCGTTGCCATAACATGTTCGACTTCGGAGGTGCCGATGCCGATGGCCATGGCACCGAACGCGCCGTGCGTGGAGGTGTGCGAGTCACCGCACACGATCGTCATGCCCGGCTGCGTCAGGCCCAGCACCGGCGCGAACGCGTGCACCACGCCCTGATCGGCGTCTCCCAGCGGGCACAGACGTACGCCGAAATCCTTGCAGTTCTTTTCGAGCGTGCTTAGCTGCAGCGCGGAGATCTTATCCGGATTCGGGCGGTCGATGTCGCAGTCGGCGTGTTGTGATCTTCCGTTGCGATCAGCTGGTCAAGGTGACGTGGCTTGCGTCCGGCCAGTCGCAAGCCTTCGAATGCCTGCGGACTGGTAACTTCGTGCATGAGCATCAGATCAATGTACAGCAAGTCGGGAGCCCCATCACTACCCTTGCGTACCAAATGATCGGCCCAGACCTTCTCGGCCAATGTCGTTCCCATTGCGGGACCTCCTCGAATTTTTCCTCGCTTTTTCCTCGCGGTATTGCCAACCCGCGTTGTTCGTGCTATAAGCCTATGGTGTTCGAGCCTGGTTCGAACGCGTTTATGCCGGTATATGAGATACTTGCATGCAACGCACACATCACATATGGGCCAAGTTCACTCCAGATCATGTCAAAATCGCCGCGATTGTGGCATACCTCCCCGTATGTACCTACAAAATCGTTGAAAATTCAGATTTTTTCCAGCTTTTTCCATAACTGAGTAAAGATTAAAATACCTGCTCTACCGCAGTCCGACATTGCGTACATTTTGCATTTCAATATGTGAGATGGCATAATCCCTCTTATGACTTCTTCGAATACAAGCACCACCATGCCTGAATCGCAGTCGGATGAGACTGAGCTTCCAGCTGAGACCCACCACACGACGTCTTCTCAAAGCAATGAGATTCATTCCGGTGTGGGTGTGCTTGACAAGACCGTCAAAATCCTTGACGCGCTTGAATCCGGTCCGGCAACGCTCGGACAGCTGGTTTCCTCGACGGGCTTGGCCCGACCGACCGCGCATCGACTGGCGATTGCGTTGGAGCGTCACCGTTTTGTGTTGCGTGATCAGCATGGTCGTTTCGTGCTTGGCTCGCGTTTTGCGGAATTGGCCGCTGCTGCCGGCGAGGATCGTTTGCTGACCGCAGCCGCGCCGATTTTGCAGACGTTGCTGGATCGCACTGGCGAATCCGCGCAGATTTACCGCCGTCAGGGCGATATGCGCGTGTGCATCGCCGCCGTGGAGCGCGCTTCCGGTTTGCGTGATTCCATTCCGGTCGGTGCGATGCTGTCGATGGAGCCGGTTCCGCGGCCCAGATTTTGCTGGCTTGGGAGGATTCCGAACGCCTGCATCAGGGGTTGCGTCACGCCAAGTTCACCGCGGCCAAGCTTACCGCCGTGCGCAAGCGCGGTTGGGCCGAGTCGGTCAACGAGCGCGATGAGGCGTATGCTCGATTTCCGCGCCGATTCGCAATGCTTCCGGTCAGGTGATTGCCGCAATTTCGATTTCCGGCCCGGACGGTCGTATGGGGTCCAATCCCGGACGCCGTTACGCCCCGCTGGTTATGGCTGCCGGCAAGTATTTGACCGACGCCTTGATTAAGGCTTCTTCCGGTCGCTGACGGGCAATATACAGCCTCTCAACCGTGTTCCGCGATGCATGCAGGACACGGTTTTGCTATTTCCTGCCTTCCGCAAGTTTTGCCATTTCCTTGCAGGATTTGTCATTTCGCTCTTTTCAGCTACTTCTTACGCAGCCAAGTCAACAGTTTGCTCCACCATGTCGGCCGATGCAGCAGATCCACGCCTTCGGATTCGGGCTTCGATTCACTGGTCATGCCGTACGCGTACGCCTTGCCCGCGCTCGGTTTGCCCACCAATTCGCCGTATTCAAGCAGCTGCGTACGCGGCTCGTACGGATGGCGGATGTCGAACTCGATCAGCCGCGCGGCCCGCTTCTGCGGCACCGGACCATACGATCCGAAACCGCTGGTGGGCGACGCGATCATCATCAGACCGCCAACCTTGCCTGGCGAAGCGCCGTCTGCGCATCAGCCGAGGCCATTTCTCGCGAAACCGGCACTGTTCCAACGAATGCGTTGCGGTGATCATGCCCCGCGGAAATCGCAAAATAGTCATGCTGTTCCAATATCGCGAATTCACCGCTGTCGGCATCCGGGCAGCTGACACCCTCCCCCAGATAACTGCCGGGAAGCGTTTTTTCCTCATCCAAAACGTAATGTTTTCCAGCGAAATTGCGGTAGCCTTCAATCGCACGCGCCGCATTCGCCGCGGCCGGCTTAAGCAGTTGGTAATACTGTTGCACCGGAAAATGCTGGAATACCATGCACGGGACCGCCGGTTCCTGCGATTGCGCGGTTTCGTGCGATCCTGCCTGTTTCTGAGATTGCGTGGCCATCATTTCCGGCACTTCGGCAAGAAATCGCAACGCCTCCGCGGACGGGCTTCCGTACCCGCCGGAACGTGCGTAATCGCCCGAATCCAGCAATACCAAGCCCAGCACGGACATCGTATGGTCCACATCGGCAACCGGCAATGCGAAGGTGCCCGGCTCGCAAGCGAATACGCGCTGATTCGGCAAATACGATTCCGCCCGGAGTTGCACGAAACCTGCATCTTCCGCAGAATCCATGCTTCCCACAGAATTTGCAGAATTTGCGCCCCCGAGGCCGCTCTCGCCTCCCGTAGGCTCAGGGTTCACGCATCCGGGAAATTCCCTGCAAATGCTTTCGATTTCCGCATTGCTGAGCCCGCATTGAAAATCGTGGTTGCCGAATGTCACCGCCCACGGAATGCCGCGATCGGCAAGCGGACGCACGAGCTGTTCGACAGTGGCGCGCACGGATGCGCAGGTGCGTTCCAGCGCAGCTTCGAACCGTTCTGACGCTTCGGAAGACTTGGATGAAGCGGTTCTGGAGGAAATCCCCGCGGCAGCGCTCCAACGACGTTTGCGCGTGGTTTGCGCGTATGCAGGATCATATCCTGCGATCTGATTGCCGGTGAAGATAACAATGTCCGGCCGTGTGGCGTCCAGCGACGCTTCAATGAGTTTGACGGTGTCTTTGCTGACTTTCGGCCCGTCTTGGATGTCGGTAAGCTGCAGCACGCGGAATTTGCCGGATTGGTGGAATTGCAGTCGCCCCAGTCTCGCGGATACGGAAAGCGGGCGATCGTCTCCCTCTTCCGCTGGTTGGATGCGCGGTCGCGTGGCCGCGGCTTTTGCTGCGTTCTGCAATTCAGTCATGTTTCCTAGGGTAGTGCAATTTTCTTGGACCGTGCCATAGTGACAAACTATACTTGCGAAAAACAAAAAACCCTCGCATCCGCGAGGGTCATTGGCTGGGATGCCTGGACTCGAACCAAGAATGGCTGAACCAGAATCAGCTGTGTTGCCAATTACACCACATCCCAATTTGGCAGGCGTGGCAACTCCGAAAAGTTGTCCGTCGTACCCCCGACCGGATTTGAACCGGTGTTGGCGCCGTGAGAGGGCGTAGTCCTAGACCGCTAGACGACGGGGGCTTAAATTATCGCTGTGATTCTCAGCAGAGCCGCGAACCGCAACGAGTGATAAATATACGCGAATCCTCAAGAGTACGCAAGTCACGGCGTGTCGCGCTATTTTTCGCCATTCCAAAGCATTATCTCAGGAACAACAAAACCCGCTGGAACAAAACATTCCAGCGGGTCAACAGTCATGCAATCATGCAAACGCACGAATCAGCGCATCACAGGTGCTCGCGCAAGCCCTGCAAGCGTGCGACGGTGATCTCCTTGCCAACGATCTCCATGGATTCGAACAGCGGCGGAGACACGCGACGGCCGCTCATGGCCACACGCACCGGACCGAACGCCAGACGCGGCTTGTAACCGCCATCTTCGATCAGCGACTTGTTCAGTGTCTCATGCAGGAAGTCGGTCTTCCAATCATCTTCAGCAACGTCGGAAAGCGCCGCAATGGCGGCGTCGAGCACTGCCGGAGCGGAATCCTTCAACTGCTTCTTGCGTCATCATCAGGCTCGATGTAGCCCTCGGTGGAGAGCAGCGAGCCCACCATGCCGGCGACCTCGCCCAGCAGGCGCACGCGCGGCTGCACGAGCTCCACGGAAGCGGACAGCACCTCACGCTCGCGATCGGTCAGCGCATCCCAGGAATCGGCGGAGACCACGCCATCGCGGTTCAGGTACGGCACGGCACGGTTCAGGAAGTCCTGCGGCTCAAGCATACGGATGTGCTCGGCGTTGATGGAAATGGCCTTGTCGAGGTCAAAACGGGCCGGATTGGCCTTGACGTCACGCACGTCGAACTTTTCGATCATTTCTTCCATGGAGAACACGTCGCGGTCGGCGGCGATGGACCAACCCAGCAGCGCCAGGTAGTTCAGCAGGCCTTCGCGAATGAAACCGTTGTCGCGATGCAGGAACAGATTGGATTCCGGGTCACGCTTGGAAAGCTTCTTGTTGCCCTGGCCCATCACGTACGGCATGTGGCCGAACAGCGGCATTTCCTTGGCCACGCCCAGCTCGATCAGGTAACGGTAGAGCACGATCTGACGCGGGGTGGAGCTCAGCAGGTCCTCGCCGCGCAGCACCACGTTGATGTTCATCATGGCGTCGTCGACCGGGTTGGTCAACGTGTACAGCGGATCGCCGTTCGGGCGCACGATCACGTAATCCGGCACGGAACCAGCCTTGAACTCGATGCGGCCACGGATCAGATCGTCGAACGCGACATCCTCATCGGGCATGCGGATACGCAGGGCGGGCTTGCGGCCTTCGGCACGGAAGGCGGCCTTCTGCTCTTCGGTGAGATCACGGTCGTAGCCGTCGTAACCGAAAGCCTTCGGGCGGCCGGCGGCCACGTTGCGGGCTTCGATTTCTTCCGGAGTGGAGAAGGATTCGTATGCATAGCCGGCTTCAAGCAGCTTGGCTGCGACATCCTTGTAGATGTCGCCACGCTCGGACTGGCGGTACGGGCCGTCGGGGCCACCCACGTTGATGCCCTCGTCCCAGTCGATGCCCAGCCAATTCAGGGCTTCGATGATCTGGTTGTAGCTTTCCTCGGAGTCGCGCTGGGCGTCCGTATCTTCAATACGGAACACGAACGTGCCTTGGTATGGCGGGCCTCAGCCCAGTTGAACAGTGCGGTGCGGACCATGCCGACGTGCGGAATGCCGGTCGGGGACGGGCAGAAACGCACGCGAACATGCTCAGGAAGTTCTGGTTTGGTGTTTTCAGCTTCAGTCATAAGCTCCATTGTGCCCCGCAAACCGGACGTGCCATCCAGTCCCACGCACCAACTCGCTTTTCGCGGTCATGAACATCCTGCAGCTAATTGACCCGATGATCGCAGCCACCAATCCTTACAACACCATGCTGGGCATGAGCCGCGCCATCGACGGACTTCCCCAACGCGTCAGAAGATGCCCAAGTCAAAGGGGATTTTTGCGGGGTCCGTCGGGATCGTCCCACACTGCAATATTTTTCGGTATTTTTGGCGATGCAAGAGTACTGTGTTAATCGACTTCACTTTTTTGATGTCGATTCACTTTCCGAAAGGGTAATCTAATGACGGACCCCAACCAATATAATCCGCAGAACCCGCAGCAGGCCCAGCAATATGGCGGTTACGGCTCCTACGGTCAGAATGATTACGGCCAGCAGGCACCGCAATACGGCGCACCCGACTACGGCCAGCAGGCACCCCAGTATGGCGCGCCTCAATACAGCGCACCGCAATACGGCAATGCGGCCGGATACAACCAGCAGCAGCCGCAATACGGCGCACCGCAACCTCAGCCACAGGGGTCCGGCAGCTTCTTCGCACTGACCGCCCCGCTCGACCAGCCGGCCTACAACTGCACCATCGGCGAGGCGTTCATCCGCTTCTGGAAAAAGTACGCCACGTTCAAGGGCCGCGCCTCCCGCGGCGAATTCTGGTGGTGGGTTCTGTGCACATTCATCATCCAGATCGCGTTTGCCGTCATCTTCGCGGTGTTGGGCGCCATCATCGACAGCAATACAGCCAATGGAATGCAAAGCTTCGTCAACACCATTTGGGCACTGGCAACGATTGTTCCATCCTTGCGCTTTCCGTTCGCCGCCTGCACGACACCAACAAGGCCGGCACCACGCTGGTCATCCTCTACGCGATTGACTTCATCGGTGGCGTTCTGCTGAGCGTCGGCCTCGTCATGACGGGACTTGGCGCCATTTCCGTAATCGGTGGCGGATCGAGCTCGACTGGCGCAGCGGCATACTCCTGTTGATCATCGGTTTCATCGCATGCCTGGCCACGTCGATCGTGCTCATTGTGCTCATGGCCAAGAAGACCGATCCAGCCGGCGCACGCTTCGACGATCCGGCAGCCGGCAACGGCTACGCCCCAGCCCCGGGCATGCCACCGACCGCAACCGCACAATACGCCCCGAACGGCACTCCGGCACCGGTCGCCGACCCGTACGCAGCGGCTGTTCCGACGCCAACCGCTGATCCGTATACGGCAGCCGCTCCGGCACCTGCAATGCCTGCGCCGACTCCGGCAATGCCCACCGCAGACCCGTATGGCGCTCCGACCCCAGCCCCGGCAGCCACCAACACTCCGTACGGCAACCCGTATGGCGCTCCTTACGGAACTCCGACCGATCAGTACGCAGCACCTGCGATGCCAGCCGCTCCAGCCGCCCAGTACACTCCGGCCGCCCCGGCAACTCCGCATGCAGCCCCGGCACCCGAAGCCCCTTCCATGCCGAGCATGCCTCCGCTGCCTACGGTTCCGGAACAGTCCACCCAGCTTGACCAGACGCAGTTCGATCGCCCCACGTTCGGCAACGATTCGCAGGGCCAGACCCCGTACGGATCCGACAATTCCGACGATTCCGACGATCCTACCGTGTACGGCAACATACAGCACTGACGAAATATGCAGGTTCAGCGCTGAACTTAAGAACCGAACTTGCAATAATCAGTACTACATAAAGAAAATCCCGGCACCGCAATGAACTGCGCCCCGTTTGTTGGACATTGTTAATTAGGATACAACCCTAGACCGCGAGGGACATGCTCCGGAACTCCTCCGGAGTGTGTCCCTCGAGTCGTATCTGGCGCCGTCTGGTGTTCCAATGG
>ENA-OQBT01000054-OQBT01000054.1-human-gut-metagenome-genome-assembly--contig:-NODE-54-length-69751-cov-4.367330_pt1 | contig 69751 bp, 96 predicted proteins | sample MGYA00242749_ERZ504557 | MGnify/ENA primary metagenome ERZ504557 (study PRJEB26092, sample SAMD00036243) | human gut metagenome | host: Homo sapiens | study: EMG produced TPA metagenomics assembly of...
CTGCGTTTATTTCATGAGTCTGTCGCGGCAGAACGCCGCATCTGAGTCCGAACGAACAGCGGCATTATCTGACAGGAAATCACTCTCAGTCAGCTTTGCTGACAGCTCCCCCTATCAGGGGAGCCATTGCGGACGGCCATCTGCGGCCTACGATTTCCCTCTTTTACCGCAAAAAGGAGGCTGCCGCATTGGCGGCAACCCCCTCTGTATTTCACTACCACTTCTGCATTCGGATACAAACGCCCAGTCCTTCCAGGATAACCCGGAAGGTCATAAAGGACACGGTCATATCGTCATGAAGGCCGCGGGCTACTTTATAGGAAATGGTGACGGTCTGGTTCTGGTAATCGTAACGGAAGCCGTGCAGGTTCGTTTCAAAAGTGTACTTCGGAGCCGGGATGGCAAACTGCGGCGGCTTTTCGACTTCCAGGCCGTGGGTCAGGCGTTCGAGGATGACCCGTTTGGGCAGTTCAGACTGTAGCATCTCTTCTGTAAAGCTATCCAATACAGACATGTATCCCCCTTAGTCTTCATCGAAGAAGTGCGCGTGGATAGCTTTGACGGCTTTATCGATGACGTCTTCAGAAATGAGGCAGGTAATGCTGATTTCCGAAGTGGAAATGATTTCGATATTGATGCCGTTGTCACCGAGGACGCCGAACATGCCGGCAGCGATGCCGGATGGCCGGCCATACCAGCACCGACGACGGAAACTTTTGCCATTTTGTCATCGATGAGGACGTCTTCGACAGGCATTTCCTTACGCAGGTTAGCCAGGACAGCCTTAGCCTGTTCGAGGTCCGTGCGGGCGATGGTAAAGGTGATATCCGTAACGCCTTCGTTGGCAATGCGGACACTTTGGACGATCATGTCGACATCGACGTGTTTTTCTGCCAATTCAGCGAAAACGCGATAAGCAAAGCCCGGTTTATTGGGAATCCCTAAAACGGTGATTTTTGCAACATTTTTATCCGAAGCGACGCCGCGGATGAGATACTGTTTGACTTCCATAGAGCAATCCTCCTGTATCATAGTTCCTTCATCTTCAGAAAAAGTCGAGCGTACGTGAATGGGGACGCCAAAGCGGCTGCCCATTTCTACGGCACGGGGCTGCATGACACCGGCGCCGAGTTTCGCCATTTCCAGCATTTCGCCGTACGTAATCTGGTCGATTTTCTTCGCATTGGGAACGACACGGGGATCGGACGTATATACGCCGTCAACGTCGGTATAGATTTCACAAACATCAGCATGGATGGCACCGGCAATGGCAACTGCCGTCGTATCGGAACCACCGCGGCCGAGCGTCGTAATATCACCATGACCGGTGATACCCTGGAAGCCTGCGACGATGACGATATTGCCTGATCCAAAGCCTTCATGATGCGGCCCGGTTTCAATGCCAGGATGCGGCCTTTGTTAAAGGCGTCGCTGGTCTTGATACCGGCCTGTGCTCCCGTAAAGGAAATAGCCTTCTGGCCAGCTTCCTGGAAAGCCATAGCCATGAGGGCGATGGAGACCTGTTCGCCCGTCGTCAGGAGCATATCCATTTCACGGCCGTAAGTCTTCGAAGTAATCTGCTTGGCTAATGCTACTAATTCGTCTGTTGTATCCCCCATTGCTGAAACAACGATGACGATTTTGTCTTCCGGCTGTTTGCCTTTCAAGACTCGTTGTACAATAGCCCGCATTTTGTCCGGCGTCGCAACGGAGCTGCCACCGAACTTCTTAACGATTAATGCCAACTTAAATCCCTCGCTTTTGTTTGTTTAAGTATTCATTATCATGGTAATTCATTCTTATGGTTTATTACCATCTGAAACCACTTATTGAAATAATATCATGGACAAGGGGAAATGTAAAGGCGCTGTCGCATAAAGACAGCGCCTTTTGAGTGCTAAGTTTGTAGTTTGTAGTGAAGTTTTTTAAATTTAAAGTCATCTTCTACTACAAACTCCGTACTATAAACTATAAAGAGAAAGGGGGCTCGCATGATGGCAGGAACCTTCGCACGACAACCCCTTTACATTCACAAGGTGATGAGTAATCAGTAAGCCGAGTTTTGTTCTGCTTGCGCAGCAGCAATCATCTATCTAGACATACCGTTGCCGGCATGTTCAAGCGACACAACCCGGAAGATCAGCGGGCCGCTTCATCCCTCCCCTATTCGGTCTTGCTCCAGATGGGGTTTACCTAGCCGATGCATTACTGCACCGCTGGTGCGCTCTTACCGCACCGTTCCACCCTTACCACTTGCGTGGCGGTACACATTTCTGTGGCACTATCCCTAAAGTCACCTTCGCCGGCCGTTAGCCGGCATCTTGCCCTACGGAGCTCGGACTTTCCTCTAATGCAAAAGCACTAGCGATTGCTTTTCATACTCATCATTCGTATAGGATAGCATATTTAGGGATGAGAGTCAAGGGCCTGACGGCCGCAGACCGCTCGCCTCGAACTCAGCTGCCGCTACGCGGCGACAAGCTCAAATTGACGACATCGCCGCGGGAACCCCTCGGCTCGTGAAAAATAGTGGCTCGTGGTTCGTGGCTCGTAAAAACCTACCATCATACAAGAATAGGTATGGCCAAATCTCATAACGGGCTGTCCAGCCACGGCTGTCCGTTTTGGCAGCCGTCTTGCGCCTTCCGCTGGTCGGCACCTGACGGGCCAAAAAGGCCGCGTGAATCTTGAGCACAGCCGGAATTTATGACAGGTAACACACGGTCGTAATACAATCATGAGTCTGTCGCGGCGGAACGCCGCATCTGAGTCCGAGCGGACGGCGATACTATTTGACAGGAAATCAACCTCTCAGTCAGCTTTGCTGACAGCTCCCCTATCAGGGGAGCCATTGCGGACGGCCATCTGCGCTATATTCGCTTTATAGCTAACGCCCTAATGTCTGGCGGATTTTTTCTACGGCGCCTTTGATATCCTTCTGGCCTACGATAGCGGAAATCATGGCGAAGGAGCGGAAGCCTTCGTCGTAGAGGCTGCGGATGTTTTCCAAGCTGACGCCGCCGATGGTGACGACGGGCAGTTCATAGTGCAGTGCATAGGCTTTGGCTTCCGGCGTGACGACTTCGTCGGCGTCTTTTTTGGACTGCGTCGGGAACATAGGACCGAAACCGACGTAATCGGCGCCGTCGGCCAGGGCCTGTTTCATTTCGTCGATGGTATTGGTCGATACGCCGATGAAGACGTCCGGGCCGGCGAGTTGGCGGACAATCTGAGCCGGGGCATCGTCCTGTCCGACATGGATGCCATCGGCACCGCAGGCAATGGCCAGGTCCGTCGAATCGTTCATGATGAAAGTCACGTTGTGGTCGTGGCAGAGCTGGGCAATGGCCTTGGCTTCTTTGTACTTGGCGCGCCATTTCTTATGTTTTTCCCGGTACTGGATAATGGTGACGCCGGCAGCGATCAGTTCTTTGGCGACGTCCATATTGCTCCGGCCCAGGCAAAGCTCTTCATTGCCCATGATGGCATATACCGGATCTTCTAATAAATGTTTTACATGTTCTTCTTTAGTCATGATGGATTTTCCTTTCTATGGGAGATGTGGGGCCTGATGGCCGTGAAAAAGGCTGTGGCTCGTGGTTCGTGGCTCGTAAAATCCCGCCATTGGACAAGAATGGGCTGTGTTTAAACTTCACAGCGGCACTATCTGCCAGGAAATCACTCTCAGTCAGCTTTGCTGACAGCTCCCCTATCAGGGGAGCCATTGCGGACGGCCATCTGCGGCCTGCGACGCAACGGGCTGCCCGTTGGGACAGCCCCTACGCACAAGTCCGTTGGCCGTGTATTTTTTTCGGCCTGCGAACGGCGTTTATTCCATGAGTCTATCGCGGCGGAATCGCATCCGTAGGGGCTGTCCCAGGCCTTTCCAGCGCGTCAGGTACCGACCCATCAGCCTGCATTCATTTTCATCGCCTGTATGCGATTTTGTAGGGGACGGCCACAGGGTGTCCCGCCGTGAATCCTGGGCATAGCCAGAATTTATGACAGGTAGCACACGGTCGTAATACAATCATGAGTCTGTCGCGGCGGAGCCGCATCTGAGTCCGAGCGAACAGCCAATCATCTCAGTCAGCTTCGCTGACAGCTCCCCTATTAGGGGAGCCATTGCGGACAGCGCGCCGCAAGGCACCTTACATATACTGTAGCATGTCTTTACTGGTCGGGTCGGTTTCGCAGGTGATGTTCCACTGGTTTTTAGCTGCGGCTTCTTCCAGGCGCTGGCAGAGGTCGGCTACGACGGGAAATTCGGTGCCGAAGTGGCCGCCGTCGGCGACGACAATGCTTGGCGGATGGCTTCCTGGGCGTCATGATATTTGACGTCGCCTGTGAGGTAGAGCTGGGCACCGGCATCTTTAGCCAGTTTGATGAAGCCCGCTCCGCCGCCTCCGAGGAGAGCGACGCGGCGGACGATGACGTCTGTATCGCCGGCATAAGATAAGGCATCGCGATGGAGAAGGCCCTTGATTTTCTTTAAGACATTGACAGCTGGTTCCGGCGTCGGCCAGGTCCCGACGCGGCCCATCATGAAGGGGTGACCTTCATTTTTCAAGGGATAGATGTCATATGCCGGTTCTTCATAGGGATGAGCGGCCACCATGGCCTGGACGGTCTGATGAAGTTTGCTTTCAGGGACGATTGTTTCGATTCGTTCTTCCGCAACGGTTTCCACTTTGCCTATGGCGCCGATAAAGGGATGCGTCCTTCATGGGCTTTGAAACGGCCGTCGCCCTTGGCCGTAAAAGAACAGTCGCTGTAGTTGCCGATATAGCCGGCACCGGCGTCGGCCAAAGCCTGGCGGACGACATCACCATGGCTTACCGGGACGTAGACGGCGATTTTATAGAGTTTGTCTTCAGCGACAGGTACAAGGCCCTTCAAGTCCGTCAAGCCCAGGAGACGGGCCAGGACGTCGTTGACGCCGCCGTCGGCACTGTCCAGGTTGGTATGGGCGCTATAGACGGAAATATGATGGGCCAGGAGCTTCTGATACAGGCGGCCGCTGTACGTATCAGTACGCAGGGACTTCAAGCCGTCAAAGATGACGGGATGATGGCTGACGATCATCTGGATGCCGTGTTCGATGGCATAGTCGACGGTCCCCATCATGACGTCCAGCGTGACCATGAGCTTATCGACCTTTTCATCGGGGCTGCCGATGAGCAGGCCCGGGTTGTCCCACGATTCTTTGAGCGATAAGGGCGCCCATCCTTTCAAGACGTTAACGATTTCACCTACGGTAGTTGACATTTCAATTCCCTCCAGAAGCGTAATTCGCTTTCTATTTTTTCAATTCGTTCGTGCACATCTTTGCGGCTCTTTCTCAGGCCTTCCAGGATATGCCTTTTGTCTCCATGAGAATATCGATCTTACGGCCCAGCAAGGGGTCGCGGCGCTGCCAGTTCACGGGGCCGATATCGTAGAGCCAGTCTGGCAAGGCGTCGGCCTGACCCGGTACAGCCCGCATCATTTCATAGAAGCGGCCGTCGTCGATAACCAGCCGTTCGTCTTCGATGTGCCAGCCGTGCTGGTAAAGATAGCGGCGCAAAATGCCGGCCTCGCTTTGGGGCTGGAGGACGGCAAAGTGCAGAGATTGCCAGACCTCATACGAGTTTTGCAGGATTTTGACCATCAGCGGGCCGCCCATGCCACAGATGACGGCGCCATCGACTTCCCCTGCCTGGATGCAGGTCAGGCCATCGCCAAGACGGCAGTCGATACGGTCGGTCAAACCGGCACCGCGGACATGAGCTACAGCCGCGGCCAGCGGGCCGGGAACGATATCGGCAGCAATGGCCGATGGGCAGTGTCCGCTTTGACAAACGGAGACGGGGATATACGCGTGGTCGGTCCCGATATCGGCAATGACGGCTCCCTGCGGAATGAGAGACACAGCCGCAGCCAGGCGGTCCGTTAATTTCATGACATACACTTCCTTTATGACAGAATCTAATTGCACCCCCTATTATAACAGACGGGACGAGAATTAAAAGGGGCTGTCGCATGTGCGACAGCCCCTTTTTGTATGCAAGGAATTAAGCGGGCCGCCCTTTGGGACGCCCCTACGAAGCACGAGCCACGAGCCACTAACTACTAGCACTATCCCCACTCACTTCGCCAGGGCGATGATGGTGGCTACGGCGGCTACGCCGATGGCGATGTTGGCCTTACGGTTGGCTTTATCGACTTTTTTTCTGGGATTCTGATTTGTGGTCCTTTTCCCATTGTTTCCGGTCTTTTTCCCAACGTTTCCGGTTCTTTTCCCAATCGCCGTCGTGATGGCGGTAGTCGCGGTCATCGCGCTGTTCCCAGCGGTGGGAATGGCTATGCGGTTCGGCAGCCTGTACCGTCAGGGCGGCGCCGCTGAAGGTCATGAAGGTGACGACCAGAACCAGCATCATGCGTACTATATAGTTGAATTTCTTCATCGTTATCACTCTCCCTTTCAAGGTTGACTATAGTATACGCACGGGCTGTTACAATTCAGTCACAAGGCCTTTCCAGGAGCCTTACAAATCCGATGCTTTTTGGTAAATGACCCAGATGCCTTCTGAGCGCGCCACTGCCATGTCCCTGAGACGTCCTGCAGGAAACGGGCTTCATCGCGGTCGCGGACGACAGCTAGGACTTTGCCCTGGTCCGGCAGGTCTTCGATGGCCATGAAGGGCATGACGTTCTTGGCGTTCCAGCTGATGCCGCCGGGCAGCATCCTGGCGATGTTGTCCCGTTCCGCCAGGCGGTACGCCGTATGGCCGGAATAGTATGTCAAGGATACGGGATAGCGGCCACCATAGGTGACGACCGTCGTTTCGTCATCGGCCAGGCTGCTGACGACCTGGGCGGCGCCATACGCCGAGCCTGTCGGCACTGGGGAACGATGACGGTAAAGGTCACAGCCACATAGATGGCGATGACGATGCCGGCCAGGTTGAGGACCAGTCGGTCATATTTCTTCAGATACGACGCAAAACCGATGGCCAGGGGAATCATATAGGGAAAGGTATAGGTCATGTACTTCGTCGCCATGAGCTGATAAGTCACGAAAATCACAGCCGCCCAGACGATGAGGAACTGGGTCTTCATGGAAAAGGCAGGCAGGGGCAGCCTTTTTTCCCGCCAGGCCGCTGCGATTTTCCGGGTCAGGCCATAGTCGCGCCAAGCCAGGGGCAGCGTGAAGACCAGGGCACGAAGCCTGCCAGGAAGACGGCACTGTAATAATACCAGACATTATATTGGGGATGTTCCGAGACGGTAGCCCGCAGGATATTATGGACGCCGATGAACTGACTGATGAAATCACTGCCGTGGAGGGCGTACATCGGTCCGTACCAGACCAGGGTCGTCGCCAGGAACAGGGTCAGGCCGGAAACGAGCTTGATGTGCAGCAGGGCCTTGAAATCCCGGCGCATAAGAGGAACAGCAGGATGATGAGCCCCGGCTGGAAAAGGCCGATAGGTCCTTTGGTCAGGACAGCCAGGCCGGCAAAGAAATAGGCCAGGTAGTACCAGCGTGGCTCCCCTTGCTGTAGGCGACGTAAAAGGCCATGAGGCAGGCCGAATAAAAGACGAAGAACGTCATATCGGTAATGATAGCCTTAGAGAGGTAAAAATATTCTACTGTCGTCAGCAAGATGAGTCCCGTCAGGAATCCCGTCTTCTTATCATACAGACGAGCCGTAAAGCCATAGGCCAGGAGGATACCCACTATGCCGAACAGAGCCGGGAAAAAGCGGGCGGCAAAGTCACTGACACCGAAGAGTTTAAAAGCGGCAATGAGTTCCCAATAAAAGAAAACAGGCTTGTCATACCAATAATTGCCGAAGATGCGCGGCGAGACATAGTCACCAGAGGCCAGCATTTCCCTGGCTGTCAGGACGTAATTCGATTCGACAGGGTCCGTGACGACCAGCAGGTGATTTGCCGCAAAGCAGAGAACCCCTGCCAGGACCAGGAGGATGACGGCTGGTGAAGCCATGATTTTCTGCCACAGGCGCTGCCAGACCGACAGGGCCATGTCTTCCTTTTTTGCATGAAATTCATACATAACAAAAACTCCCCTTCCTATTCATAACCGTTTTGTTGGTATCAGTATAGGAAGGGAAGTTAAATAAAAGATAAACAGAGCGACAATAAAGCGAGAAAGGACTAAAAAAAATCCGTCAACTCAGCTTCGGAAGCGGTAGCCTGCGCCCCAGACCGTTTCAATATAGCGGGGGTTGGCCGTATCTTCTTCGATTTTTTCACGGATGCGGTTGACATGAACCGACACGGTGGCCGTTTCCCCCAGGGCTTCGCTGCCCCAGACGCGATCGAAGAGGGTTTCCTTGCTGAAGACGATGTCCGGATTCTTGGCAAAGAACAAGAGGAGTTCAAATTCCTTATTAGGCAAGGCCACTTCCTTCCCCTTGACAAAGACGCGGTGGCCGCTCTCATCAATTTCCAAATCGCCGTAACGCAGGACATGGCGATGGACTTCGCGGGACGTGAGCTGTTCATACCGAGCCAGATGGCCTTTCACGCGGGCTACGAGTTCATTCGGGCTGAAAGGCTTGACAATATAGTCATCGGCGCCGAGGCCGAGACCGCGGATTTTATCGATATCTTCCTGCCGGGCCGATACGATGAGAATGGGAATATCCTTCGTCTCACGGATGGTACGGCAAATCTGGAAGCCATCCCGGCCAGGCAGCATGATATCCAGCAAGATGAGGTCGAAAGCCTCTCCCAAGGCTTTCGCTTCGCCTGTTTTACCATCAGCGGCGATATCGGTACTGAAGCCATTGGCTTCTAAGTAGTCCCGTTCCAATTCGGCAATGCCCTGATCGTCTTCAATAATCAAGATGCGTTTCATCTATGTGATTCCCCTTTCGGTAAGGTAATGCAAATAGTCAAGCCTTTAGGCACTGTCGCTTGGGCCCAGATTTTCCCTTTCATGGCCTGAATGATTTGCTGGACCACGGCCAATCCCAAGCCGCTTCCTTTGGCAACATTCGTCCGAGCCTTGTCAGTGCGGTAGAAACTTTCAAAGAGTTTCGGCAATTCCTTCTCTGCGACGCCGCAGCCGTCATCGGCAAAAGAAAGCAGGTACTCCCCTTCCCCGCTCTCAGTCAAGGTAATCGCCATATGGCCGACGGCCTGGTCTTTGTACTTCAAGCTGTTGCCTAGGATGTTTTCTATGACCCGCTGGAATTGTTGGCGGTCTATGGAAATAACGGCCTTTGTCAGGGAGGACTGGAAAGTCACATCCAGCCCTTGCTGATGGAAATGATCCGCTTGTTCACTGATATAATCCGTTAAATACGCAGCGATGTCAACATCTTCCCAATGAAAAGGGACCTGCCCCAGGTCAAGTTTGGAAAAGAGGAAGAGTGTACGGACCAGGCTGGCCATGTGGTGCGACGTATCGACAATCATGTCCAGGTAATGGCGTTCTTTTTCCGGCGTATTGGCGATACCGTCGCGGATGCCGCTGGCATAGCCTTCGATTTTTGTCAAAGGCGTCGACAAATCGTGGGAGATGCCGGCCAGGAGCTCTTTGCGGTTCTGATCGTACTTATCCCGCGTATCCCGGGCCGCCCGCAGCTGGAGGCGCATCTTTTCGAAAGCCTGGCAAGTATCGCCGATTTCATCATGAGATAGAATCGGGACGGGATGGTCAAAATCGCCCTGGCTGATGGCATCGGCCATATTGCGCAGCTTTTCGACAGGCCCGACAATCTGCAGGCCATCCAGCGCGACAAAGCCAAGCGATGATGAGGTCAGCAAGACCGTCAGGAGAGCCATGACAGCAAAAGCAACCTTAAAGACAGTTTTAGAAGACAAGTCGATATATCCGCCATCGGGATAGAGCGGTATTGCTCCGGCAACAGCCAGATGAATCCCCGAAGACGGTGAAATATAATAAAAGCGCAAGCCGCTGCTCGTCCAATTCAAAGCGGCATGGCCCTGTTGATAGACCAACATGACCCGATACCGCAGATAATCCCGGTCGATGTCAGGCGTATCATACAGGTCTTCCGTATCACTCCATATAGAGACATCGAGGCCCTGGTCTTCCAAGTGGTCTGCCACCAGGAGAAGCGGATCCATGTCGCCGTCATATTGGTCAGCCCGGACGCGGAGGCGGCTCAATTCGAACTGGATGGACAGATTCTGCCCGCTCTCCGGCCAGATAAAGGAAATGATATTGGCCCGATTGATGTTGCCGAACTGCAAGGCCAGAAAGATGGCGATGCTGACGACGACCGTAAACAGTACGGGAATGTAAATCATGATGAAGTTGGAAAAAAGGAGGCGCTTGCGCAGCGGCCAGTCCCGGAGTTGCATGGTCCTCACCTGGTTTCTCTGAATTTGCTTCTCGTATATACACTAAGGGTACCCAAAAATAGAACAAAAAGCAAATTTTTCGGCGAATCTTTTTGCCCTCTTTAAAAAAGTCTGTTATAATAAGACACAAATCCAGTATAGTTTTAAGAACTAGAATTAATTAAGGGGTGTTTATGAAATGACTCAGATCACGAAGGAAACAAAAGAAGAAATACGCAGCCGTTTCCCGCAGTTCGCCGAAGCAACGCGGGCTTTTTATGCCAAGGAATTGCCGCCGGCCAAATATAAGGCACGTCGGGCAAGTTCGGCAGCTATGGCGAACGGGGGGCCCATAGCAACATGCTGCGCCTGCGTTTTTCTGGCGGTGCCATCGAACCGGCACACATCGCCTTTTTGAAGGATGTCCTCGACCGCTATGACATCGACCTCATCCACTTCACGACGGGTGAAGCCCTGCAGCTCCACCACCTGAACGAAAAAGAAGTCCTCGACCTCTATCAGGAATGTTTCGACCATGGCATTTACTGCGTCGGCGCCGGCAGCGACAATCCGCGTAACATCACGGCCAGTCCGCTCCACGGCGTCGCTCCGGGCGAATACTTCGACATGACGCCGTACATCAAGGCAGCAGCTAATTTCGTCATCAACTGTATTCCCAAGTTCAACTTGCCGCGAAAATATAAGATCAGTTTCTCCAGCGGTCTCGACAACGAAGGCCACGCTACCTTCAAGGACCTGGGCTTCGTGGCCCGTCCGGACCACACCTTCGACGTCTATGCCGGCGGCGGTTTCGGCCTCAACGGCTCGCGCTTCGGCATCCTCATCGACGAAGGCGTCGATCCGTTGGATATTTCCTACTACATCCTGGGCTATGGCCGGGACGTCTACATGAAATACGGCGACTATGAACACCGCGGCCAGAACCGTTCCCGCTTCATCCTCAATAAGCTCGGCGACGATGCGTTCCGTCAGGCCGTCCGCGATGCCGTAGCGAAAGCCAAGGCTGAAGACGATTACCGCCTGACCATTGAAGAAGAAACGCCCCTGGCCAAGAGCGGTGCCGACGACAGCATCCTCGAAAATGGCCGCATTGGCAAACAGAAACAGGAAGGCCTTTATTACGTCGAATACAAGCCCCTGGGCGGCACGCCGGAAGTAGCTGTCTTCCACGAACTGCTGAAGGCGCTCCGGACCATGGAAGGCGCTGAAATCCGTCTCAACGCCGACGAAACGGCTTATATCATCAACCTCACAGCCGACGAAGCCCGCAAAGTCGCAGCCCTTACGGCCGACGACACGGCGACGACGACTTTTGAACATTCCGTCAGCTGCATCGGCGCGACGGTCTGCCAGCAGGCCTGCGCGATTCCCACGCACCTTCGTCAAACTGGCCAAGATGTTCAAAGACCGCGGCATCGACAGCCACTTCCTGCCGAAATGCCATTTCTCGGGCTGTCCGTCGAACTGCACGGTCCAGCAGCTGGCTCCCCTGGGCCTGCGCGGTGCCAGCAAGAAAGTCGGCGACAAAATGGAACCGGCCTTCAACATCTACGCCGGCGGCAACTACGCCATCGGCAAAGGCGTCATGGGCGAACAGATCGGCGTCATCACCATCGAACACCTGCCGGACTTCTTCCTGGCCCTCAACCAGGCACTCCTCGATGCCAACCAGTCCTACGACGAATGGTATCCGCAGCATAAAGAAAAACTCATAGAATTAGTCAATCAATTTGAATAGAAAAAAAGGGCTTGTCGCACGACGACAAGCCCTTTTTGAGTATTAAGTTTGCAATTTGTAGTTTTTAGTGAAGGTTTTTAAATTGTTAGTGGCTAGGGGTTAGTAGAACCTTTATGCTTCCACTCTTCTCTCAACGGCCTTTGGCTTTCATGGTGTGCATGACCCAGAAGTAGGAGCCGCCTGTGAACAGGCAGGCCATGACCCAGCAGATGGGACTGGCACAGCAGATGCCGAAGTAGCCCCACATGGCGGCCAGGACCAGGGCCGAAACGCTGCGGCCGCCCAGTTCCAGGATGCTGCTGATGAGGGTACGCTGGAAATACCTATGCCCTGCAAGGCGTTGCGGTAGACGAAAATCTGGCCCAGGAAGATATAAAAAGGAACGGACATCTTCAGATAGAGGAAGGCCTGTTCCATGAGGATTTCGTCATGGTCCGTCGTGAAGACGCTGATAAGTTCCCGGCCATAGCTGTACATGGCAACGGCTGCGACCAGGCAGAACGCCAGGGACACGAGGGAGCACTGGCGGACGCCCTGGCGGATGCGGCCGTACTGGCTGGCGCCGTAGTTCTGGGCCGAATAGACGGCCATGCGATGCCGAAGGAAATCATGGGCTGCAAGGCCAGCTGTTCGATTTTCGTCGCCGATACGAAGCCGGCAATGGTTTCGGGTCCAAAAGTATTGCAGACCGACTGGAGGACCAGGATGCCCATGGAGATGATGAGGAACTGGACGGCCATGGGCAGGCCCAGGCGCAGGTGCTGCCAGGCAAAGGCAGTCGAAGGCCCAGTCGGCCCGGGTCAGGCGCAGCATGGGAAAACGGCGGCGCATGAAACACAGGCAGAGTATGGCCGAAACGGCCTGAGCGATGACCAGGCGATGGCCGAACCGGGGACGCCCCAGCCAAAGACGACGATGAACAGCAAGGCCAGGGCGATGTTCAAGAGGGACGACACGATGAGGAAATAGAGTGGAGTCCGGCTGTCGCCGAGGGCCCGGCAGATACAGGACAGGAGATTATAACTCATCATGCCACCAGGCCGAGGACGACGATGAGCATATAATGATAGGCATCGTCGTATAAAACATCAGATATGTTCATAAGCCGCATGATGAGCGGCATGGCCAGGCTGACGCCAAGGGTCAGCAGAAGCGTCAAAGCCAGGGCCAGCATGGCTGACGTCGTCACAGACCGGCGCACGCCGTCCATATCTTCAGCGCCGAAGCGCTGGCCTGTGATGACGGAAAAACCGGACGACAAGCCGATGGTCAGACCAAAGACGGCCATGAAGACCGGCGCGACGGCACCGACAGCAGCCAGGGCATTGACACCGATGGTCCGGCCGACGATGATGATGTCGGCGATATTATAGAATTGCTGGAAAACGTTTCCTATCAAAAGGGGCACGGTAAAAGCCAGGATGAGGCGGATGGGATTGCCCGAAGTCATACTGCGAACCATAGAATCGTCCTTTCTGCACAACGTGCACGAAGTGAAAATATTTTTATTATACCACGCTGTCCAGCAAAAACAAGTTCTAATCTTTTTTTAATGAAGTTCTCCCCTTTTTTAATATTCCTCTCATAATTGTCCGGTACAATCGAAGCAACGACACAGCTTGTTTTAAAGGTTTTGTTATCTTGGAGGTGCAGTCCCATGTATCACAGACCGTTTTTTTCTATCCCCTCATGGCTGGAACCATTCTCCACCGTTCCCCGGTACCAGCTCATCACGCTCTGTACGTACCAAAAGGAAGAGACTTTAGGGAAAGTCCGGCGCCATCAGGGACAGCATGTCTGGCAGCCGACGGACTGGGGCATGGCTGCGACGCGGGCCCTCAAAGCCATGCAGCGGAACAACCAGATTGCCATCATCAAAGAATTTACGGTCATGCCCAACCACATCCACTTATTCATCTTTTATAAGAAATTCCATCCCCGCCTGCCAGAATGGTTCATCGAAAAGGTCAAAGAATTTCTGCTCTACTACATCGAGCCGCCCCGCGAATGGCCGTCTCCCATCTGGGAAGAGCCGGTAGAGGCACAGATGGTCTATACAGATGCGGCTCAATACGCCGTCGCTGAAAGTTTAAAAGAATATGCCCATCACTGGAAATACGACCCGCTGCATAAGCGTGAAGGGAGCAAAAAGAGGCTGCCGCATGTGCGACAACCTCTTTTTAGTTGTTAGTTGTTAGTGGCTAGTGGTTAGCGGATGGCTTTAAATTTAGGGTCCTCTTCTACAAACTCCGTGCTACAAACTATGTTGAAAGAGCAACCTCTCAGTCAGCTTCGCTGACAGCTCTCCTATCAGGAGAGCCAGGCGGGCCGCTCCTACGAACCACTAGCACGAACCACGAACCGCTAGCCACGAGCCACTAATAATTCCGGTGTCTTCATCTGGCGTTCGCTGCATTGGTTTACGTAGTTGTAGAGCAGGGCTTCCAGGAATTTCAAGTCCGATCCGCGCAGGTTCACTGTTTTTTCGGTTCCCCAGGGATAATGGACCAGGGTCTTCCAGGTCTGGCGGACAGTCGGCGTCAGTGGCAGTTCTTTCATGTTTTCCGGCATTTCGTCGTCGATGTAATAGACGGGCTGCTGGCAATAGCCCTGGCCCTGATAGAAGACGCGGGCCGTGTCGATGTCCGGCAGGAAGCCGGTCAAGGCCATGAGCTGCCAGCCGGCGATGAGGGTGACGATGCGGACGTCCTTGAGTTCAATGGCCCGGCCGTAGAGGCGGACCAGGTTATACAGGACTTCGTCGGCTTCGCCGCCGGCCATGAAGAGGACTATTTCGACGAAGATCTGTGAATAGACATAGCCGTCCCAGGTCAGCTGGCGAAGGCGCTTGTTGCTGCGGCAGTCGTATTCCGTCAAGGTGTAGACGCATCCTTTTCAAAGACGTCGAAGGTCATCTCCGCCAGCGGAGCCAGCGTCCCATAACCCATCTTGCCCTGGGTACTGCGGCGGGCCAGGACATGGAGGATGCCGGCCTGCCGGGTCAGGACGGTGACGACGAGCTGCTTGGCACTGGTCTTGCGGACGGTCAGGATGATGCCTTCATAGGACCGCGACGGCTTGCGGCCGTAATACCCGCTACGCCTCATGGTCCGCCTCGGCGTCTCCTTCCTCTCCGTCTCCCGCCCCTTCCCTTTCCGGAAGGGGTTCCGCTTTCAGACGGACAATGCGGAACCGCTGCATTTCCAGGACCGTAAAGCGGTACATCCCGATAGTGACTTCATCGTGAACTTTCGGCGTATGGCCCAAGGCATTGAAGACATAGCCGCCGATGGTATCCGTATCGACGTCGTCTTCGACGGGGATGTGCAGCAATTCTTCTACGTCTTCCAATAAGACCGTGCCGGCAAATTCATAGGCACCGTCCGGCAGGGGCTGGATTTCTTCTTTTTCCTGGGTGTGTTCGTTCTGGATCGTGCCGACCAGTTCTTCCAGGATATCTTCCAGGCCGATGAGGCCGACGGTGCTGCCGTATTCATCGACGACCATGGCCAGGTAGGTCCGGCGCGTCCGCATGAGCTGCAGGAGTTTCGACGCCGGCATGATTTCCGGCACCATGAGGATGGGCCGCTTGATGAGATTCAAATTGCTGCGCTTATGGATGTAGAGGTCCATGATATCCTTGATATGGACCAGGCCCAGGACGTGGTCCTTGTCGTCTTCGCAGAGAGGATAGCGCGTATGGCGCGACTGGCGGATGGTCTGCATATGCTGACTCATCGTATCTTCCGTATAGAGGCAGACGATGTCCTGACGGGGCACCATGATTTCCTTGGCCAGGCGGTCGGCGAAATCGAAGACGTTGCCGATGAGTTCGCTTTCGACTGATCAATCTTGCCTTCTTTATGGCTGGCCGTGACCAGCATGCGGATTTCGTCTTCAGAATGGGCCATGTCGATTTCATTGGTCACATCGAGCCGCGGCCGGCCAGGATGGCCCGGCCCAGCCAGTTGCCGAAGAGGATGAACGGCATGAGCGGGCGGCTCCAGGGCTGGATGAAACGGCGCAGGGCCTTGAGGCTCTTTTCCGGGCGCTGGAGGCCGATGGACTTGGGGATGAGTTCGCCAAAGACCCAGAGGATGAAACAGAGGACGATGCCGGCACAGATTTCGATGAGCCAGATGAGCCACGTGTGGCCGATGTAAGGCGCCAGGAGGCCGTACAGACCATAGAGGCCGCAAAAGCCGGCAGCCCCGGCGATGAGACCGGACAAGGCCATGCCGAGCTGGGCCGTCCCGAGAAAGACGATGGGCTTGTCATAGAGGGACAAGAGCGGCTTCAGCGACGTATCGCCATCGCGGACGAGTTCTTCCAGATATTCCCGGCGCAATTGGGCAAAGGCGAACTTGCCCGTAACGCAGATGGCGCTGACGGCCAGGCAGATGAGGAAGACGAGGAGACATTGGACGATTGATTGTACTTCCATCGTACTGCCCCCTACTCGTTCTTGTAGCCCAATTCACTGAGGGCGCCCGACTTGTTGCGCCAGTCCCGCTTGACCTTGACCCAGATGTGAGGTAGACCGACGACCCCAGGAGGTTTTCGATTTCCTGGCGGGCCAGGTTGCCCACTTCTTTGAGGACGGCGCCATTCTTGCCGATGACGATGCGCTTCTGCGAATCCCGTTCGACGTAGACCGTGACCCGGATATAGACCTTGTTCTTGCCGCGCTGGGTCATTTCTTCGACATAGGCGGCGATGGCGTGGGGTACTTCATCGCGGGTGCAGCGGAAGAGCTTTTCCCGGACGATTTCAGCGACTAAGAGCCGTTCCGGCTGGTCCGTAATCATGTCGTCCGGGAAATACTTCGGCCCTTCCGGTAGGATCTTGCGCAATTCGTCGACGACGGCATCGACATTGTCCCCTTTCAGCGCCGAAATGGGGATGACCTGGGCAAAGGGATAGAGTTCGGCATATTCCGTAATCTTTTTCAAGATTTCTTCCTTGCTCATGACGTCGATTTTATTGATGATCAAAAAGACCGGAACGCCGACGTCTTTCAATTTTTCCAGGACGAAGAGGTCGCCAGGGCCTTTCTTTTCATTGCCGGAAATGAGGAACAAGACGGCATCGATGTCGCGCAGGGACTGGTAAGCCGCTTCATCCATAAATTCCCCTAACTTGTGCTTCGGCTTGTGGATGCCCGGCGTATCGAGGAAGACGATCTGACATTCGTCATCCGTATGGATGCAGAGGATGCGGTTGCGCGTCGTCTGGGCCTTATCGGAGACAATCGAGACTTTGTGTTTGATGATATGGTTGATGAGCGTCGACTTGCCGACATTCGGGCGGCCGACGACGGCGACGAACCCCGATTTAAATGATTCCATAGATATAGTGACTCCTCCTTATAATTCTTCGCCTTCGCGGACGTAGCCCAGGCGCTGTAAAATAAATTCTTCTTCTTTACGCATTTCGGCTTTATCGTCCGGTTCCATGTGGTCATAGCCGAGGATGTGCAGCATGCCGTGGATGGTCAGGTAGGCCAGTTCCCGTTCAAAGGAGTGGCCGTATTCATCGGCCTGTTCCTGGACTTTTTCCAGAGAAATGATGATGTCCCCAAGAGGGCCGTGTCCGGGCCGTCATACCCGTCGTCTTCACCTTCATTGAGGCAAAGGACAGGACGTCCGTCGGCCGGTCGATATTGCGGTACTGCTTGTTCAGCTGATGGATGTAATCATTGTGGCACAAGAGGATGCTGATTTCCGCATTGGGCCCCAGGCCGTAGACCAAAGCTGCTTCTTCACAGACGCGGTCGATGACTTTTTCATATTCATCATGCTGGAACGACGGATCTTCGTAATTGATGTTGATATTCATGGATATTCCCCCAATCAGTGGTCTTGTTTATAATAAGTTTCGTAAGCCCGGATGATGCGGCCTACCATATCGTGACGGACGACGTCTTCATCGCTGAAATAGACCATGCCGACACCGCGGACGTCTTTGAGTATCTTTTCGCTTCGGTCAGGCCCGACATGCGCCGGTCGACGAGGTCGATCTGCGTGGCGTCGCCGTTGACGACGACCCGCGAGTGGTTGCCCATACGGGTGAGGAACATCTTCATCTGTTCCCGCGTCGTGTTCTGGGCTTCATCGAGGATGATGAACGACTCTTCCAGAGTCCGGCCGCGCATGTAAGCGAGCGGCGCGACTTCGATGATGTTGCGGTCGATCATCTTCTGGAACTGGTCGTATCCGAACATATCGGCCAGGGCATCGTACAAGGGGCGCAGGTAGGGATCGATCTTTTCCTGTAAGTCCCCGGGCAGGAAGCCCAGCTTTTCCCCGGCCTCGACAGCCGGCCGGGTGAGGATGATCCGTTCAACTTCGCGGTTCTTCAAGTAAAAAGCCGCCAGGGCCACGGCCAGATAGGTCTTGCCCGTCCCGGCCGGCCCGATGCCGAAAGTGACCAGGTTCTTGCGGATGGAATCGACGTAGCGCTTCTGGCCCAGCGTCTTGGGTTTGATGAGACGGCCCCGGGCAGAAATGCCGACAGTGTCTTCATAAAGGTTGTGCAGGGCCTCTGACTGCCCTTCTTTGATGAGTCTGGCCGAATAGCGGACGTGCTGCGTCGTCAAGTACGTATTTTCCCGGAACAAGTAGCGCAGGACGCGGAAGACTTCGGTCACGCAGGCCACATCCTGTTCGCTGCCGACGATCATGGCCGTATCACCGCGGACGGCAATACGGCAGTCCGGAAATTCGCGCTGCATCGTCTTGAGAAATTCGTCTTTCATGCCCAGGACGGCCCGGGCTTCACGCAAATCGGAAAATTGCAGTTTCTTTTCTACCAAAATGAGATGCTCCTTTATGTCATGAATTTACGGACGGCTTTGCCGTGCAGGTAGTCACAGCGGGCTCCCTGCCGGGTGTCCCGTCTTTCCAGTTCTTCGTCGATCATGTCGCGGATGCGCCACCAGCCCATGCCCCAGTTGGCGAAATCCGTCGCTTCTTTCGGCGCCCGGCCGATGAGGCGCTGGAAGACCGTATCGGGCCGGCTGTATTCGAGGAAGGCCACGACGCGGCGGACATATTCTTCGCAGGTCCAGAGCTTGATATCCCCTTGGGCGTACCATTCGGCCATGGCCGTGTGCTTGATGATGTACAGGGCGTGGAGTTTGACTTCGTCCGAACCGAGGGCGGCGATGATTTTGGCCGTTTCGATGGTATCTTCCATGGTATCCCAGGGCAGGTCGAGGATGACGTGGGTACAGGTCCGGAAGGGATAGGCCGGAGCATGACCATGGCATCGATGTATTCGGCGACCGTATGGCCGCGGTTGATTTTAGCCAAGGTCTTATAATTGACGGTCTGCAAGCCCAGCTCGACGAGGATATCGACGCCGTACGTTTCCTTGACTTCGGCCATGATGTCGAGATAGGTCTCGTTGAGGCAGTCCGGCCGGGTGGCGATGGCCAGGGCGACGATATCGGGCTGGCAGGCGGCGACGAGGTAATCCCGGAAACGGTCCGGCGGCAAATAGGTGTTGGTGAAATTCTGGAAATAAGCGATGAACTTGTTGGCCTTGTATTTCGGCTTGATGTGGGCCATGTTCTGTTCAATCTGCTGGCCAATGGTCACCGTCGCCGGCAGGTTTTCATACCCGGCGCCGATAGAGCCGCAGAAGGCACAGCCCCGGACGCCCAGGTCCCGTCGCGGTTGGGACAGGTATCGGGGATGCTGATAGGCAATTTATAGACTTTTTCGCCATAAGTCTCTTTTAAATACGTCGAATAGACGCGATAGCGTTCGTTCACAATAATTCTCCTTTGACCGGGATAAGGCACCAATCGGCCCGGTCTTTCTTCTTTTCTGCCAATACATAGGCATCGTCTGCGGGCACGGCTCCATAGCGGCTCAATTCGGCCTTCAGGGCCGGGCTGGCCGGCCAGATGCGATAGCGCATCTTGATATCGCGCCAGTTGGTAAAACGATAGTCTTTCGCATAGGTCTGCAGCCAGGCTTCATCGCGGAAGATGGCGTCGGTCTCACTGCGCGGCGCTTCGCTCCAGCCGAGGAAGCCGGCCTGGAGGCGGAAGCGGAAAAAGGTCAGCATATCCAGGGCCAGCAGTTCTTTGGCCAACGCCTTCTGGTCTGCCGTCAGCGGCAGGACTTCTTCAAGGCAGTGGCAGAGGAAATGACATAAGACTCATCGGACAAGGCCTTTTGGTCATTATGCAGGACGAGCCACTCCTCTGTCAAGGCTTCGTAGAGTTTCATATAATCCGGTGCAAAGAGGCGGCCGAGCCAGTTGAAAAGATATGTGAATTTCCCGGAGTTATAGGTCCGTTCAAAGACGTCTTCCAGGACCTTCAGATAAGCTACTTTTTCATAAGGCAGCCACGTCGTCGCCAGGACTTCATACGGCCCCTGGGGATCATAGCGGTAATCGCCGGGATAGTCGCGGCGGATGCCGGAGCCTTGAGGAGCTTCAAGAAGCCGATCTGCAGCTTGTGCGGACGGAGGGCATAGATATCGTTGAAGGACTGGCGCAGATGGTCATAGTCTTCATAAGGCAGGCCGACGATGAGGTCCAGATGGAGGTGCATCGTCCCCAATGCGACGAGGCGTTCCATGATGTGCGTAATGCGCGGCCAGTCATTATGGCGGTGGATGGCCTGAAGCGTCGGCTCATATGTCGTCTGGATGCCCATTTCCAGCTGAATCCGTCCTTTCGCGCCCGGGCCAGGAGATCGATATCGTCATCGGTGAGGACGCCGGGCTCGATTTCCAAGTGGAAATTGATGGCTTATCGACGCCGATCATGTATTCGATGAGGGGCCGATGATGAGCGGGACTGCAGTTAAAGGTGCGGTCGACGAACTTGACCTGATGGACGCCGGCATCGACGAAGGCCTGCAGTTCCTTCAGGACCAGCGGGACTGAGCGGAAACGGACGCGGTCGTTCATGCCGGACAGGCAGTACTGGCAGTGGAAGGGGCAGCCCGGGAACTTTCATAGTACATGATGCGGTGGTCCAGTTCGCGGAAATCCTGGTGTTCATAAGGGAAAGGCAGGCTGTCCAGGTCTTCCACTTCCTGGAAGGTTTCATCGCCTTGGATGACGCCGTGGACGCGGCCCAGGACGCCGGGCACTTCCGTCCCGTCGCGGCCGGCGGCCAGGGATTTCAGGAAGGCCGGCACCATGTCTTCCCCTTCCCCCTGGAGGACATAGTCGATGTGTTCGTAGTCTTCCAGGATCTGCCGGGCCGTATAGGATACTTCCGGGCCGCCGACGAAGATTTTCGTGTCCGGGAAGACCTGTTTCACCAAGTCGATGAGGTGGCAGGTCATGTCGATATTCCAGATGTAGCAGGAAAAGCCGATGGCATCAGCCCGAAAAGACGCGATGTGGCGCAGGATGTCATAGACATTCTGATTGATCGTGTATTCAGCCACAGCCACGTCGACGCCTGGTGTTCACAGGCCGTCGATAAACAGCGCAGGGCCAAGGACGATTGGATGAATTTGGAATTCAGGATAGTAAGCAGTGTGTTCATGGAAGACCTTCTTTGAATTGTTATATGTATATATAAGTATACCGCAAGGACGGCGTTCTGTCATGTCTTTTCCGCCCCTGGCCGGGGACAGCCTTTTCGCCGGCCCCTTTTTATGATAAGATGAGATAGTATATAGATTTTCCCCTATGAAAAGGAGGCTTTTCCTTGTTTAAAATAGCACTTGCCCAAACAAAACGTCCACCCTGGCAATCCACGGCAGAACACGGCGTCATGAAGACTTCATTGCCAAGGCCAAAGCCGCCGGCTGCGACCTCATCGTCTTCCCGGAACTCGCCATCCCGGGCTACCTCATCGGTGACATTTGGGACCAGCCCGACTATATCGACGACTGCGCCCGCTTCGGCGAAGAAATCAAAGCCTTGTCGGATGGCATAGCATCATCTTCGGCAACGTCGCCAAAGAAACGGACCGGGTCAACCTCGACGGCCGGACGCGGAAATACAACGCCATGTTCATCGCCTATAATGGCCGCTGGATTTCGCCGGCCCGTTCGCCTTACCCCTTCTACATCAAGACGCTCCTGCCCAATTACCGGGAATTTAGCGACATCCGCTACTTCACGTCGCTCATCGAAGTCGCCCAGGAACGACACGCCTTCCCGGAAGACTTCCTGTCGCCCGTCCAGATTGCCTTCGACGACGGCCGGAAATTCCGCATGGGCCCTCTCATCTGCGAAGACAGCTGGGATGAAAATTATCCCTTCAAGCCCATGAGCTATTTAGGGAAAATGTACGACATCGATATGTTCATCAACATTTCCAACTCGCCCTTCACCCTGGGCAAGACCCAGCGCCGCCACCGCCTGTTCGGCCAGGCCATCGACAAGGTCCACTGCCCGGCCATCTACGTCAACTGCACGGGCATCCAGAACAACGGCAAGAATATCTACACTTTCGACGGCGCCAGCAGCACCTACCAGAAAGATGGCTCGCAGCACGTCGAATGTACGCCGTTCACTGAAGAAATGACCATTGTCGATTTCGATGAAACGACGCAGCGCTTCGTCTCGCCGGCCCACTTGCAGCCGGAAAAGAGCCAGATCGATGACATCTACGCCAGCCTGCACTACGGCCTGAAATCCTTCATGGATGCCATTGGCGTCCACAAAGTCGTCCTCGGCGTCTCTGGCGGCATCGACTCGGCGGTCAACGCAGCCTCTATGCGACGGTCCTGCCGCCGGAAAACATCCTCCTGGTCAACATGCCCAGCTGCTACAACTCGGACATGACCAAGAGCCTGGCCAAGGAACTGGCCGACAACATCGGCTGCCTGTATACGGTCGTCCCCGTCCAGGACAGCTGGAACTGACGCGGAGCCAGTTCAGCCAGGCAAAGCTCAGCCAGGCGGCCAGGACAAGGGGCAGCTGGAACTGACGAGCTTCATCGAAGAAAACATCCAGGCCCGCGACCGCTCCAGCCGTATCCTGGCCGCAACGGCAGCTGCTTTTGGCGGCGTCTTCACGTGCAATGCCAATAAAGCCGAACTGTCCGTCGGCTATGCGACCCTTTACGGCGACAGCGCCGGCTACCTGGCTGCCACGGCAGACTTGTGGAAGCATCAGGTCTACGACCTGGCCCGCTATCTCAATGAAACCGTCTTCCACCGCGAAGTCGTCCCGCAAGGCAGCATCGACATCGTCCCCAGTGCCGAACTGTCGGACAAACAGGATATCACCAAAGGCCAGGGCGACCCGATCATCTATCCCTATCACGATTACCTCTTCGCCGCCTTCGTCGAACGCTGGCAGCGGGCGACGCCAGATCGATCCTCGAATGGTACATCGACGGTACCCTGGAAAAGAACATCGGCTGCTCCGTCGACGTCCATCAGCTCTTCCCGACGGCCAAAGCTTCATCGACGACCTGGAACGGTGGTGGCGCCTCATCGCCGGCTTCGCCGTCGCCAAGCGCATCCAGAGCCCCCCTATCCTCTCCATCAGCCGCCGCCCCTTCGGCAACGACCTGCGCGAAGCCCAGCTGACACCGTACTACACGACGCGCTACCTGGAAATGAAAGAACGGCTGCTGGCCATGGGATAGTGGTTCGTGGCTCGTGGTTCGTGGCTCGTGGTTAGTGGTTCGTAGAGGCTGCCCGCCTGGCTCTCCTGATAGGAGAGCTGTCAGCGAAGCTGACTGAGAGGTTGCTCTTTCAACATAGTTTGTAGTACGGAGTTTGTAGTTTGTAGAAGATGGTTTCAAATTTTTAACCATCCGCTAACCACTAGCCACTAGCTGCTAACCACTAAAAAAAGAGGCTGTCGCACGTGCGACAGCCTCTTTTTTCATACTACATATCTTTCAGTCTTCCGACTTCTTGTTTAGGACGGACGCGTTTGTGTCCGAATGTTTCTACGATGATGAACATCATGGGGATGAGGAAGACGCCGAAGATGGTAGCGATGGACGTACCGAAAACGACGGTAATCCCCATAGTGACTCGCGACGCAGCGCCGGCGCCGGTGGCGATGGCCAGCGGGATAGAGCCGACGACGAAGGCCAAGGACGTCATGATGATCGGGCGGAGACGGATCTTGGCCGCTTCGATTGCAGCCGATACGGGATCCATGCCGCGTTCATCGACACGGACTTTGGCGTACTCGATGATCAGGATGGCATTCTTGGCGGCCAGGCCGATGACGGCCAGCAGACCGATCTGGAAGTACAGGTTATTCTGCTGGTTCATGAGATAGGCAAAGACCGAAGCCCCGAAGACGCTGCCGGCAGGCTGAACATGACGGCAATGGTACTTCCAGCTTTCATAGAGGCAGCCAGGACGAGGAAGACGAAGAGGATAGCCAGGGCAAAGACGTAGACCGTCTTGTTACCGGCTTCGATTTCTTCACGGCTCATGCCACTCCATTCGTAGGCATAGCCTTCACCGAGGGTGTCTTTGGCGACTTCTTCCAGGGCTTTCAGAGCATCACCGGAGCTATAGCCATTGGCCGGAGCCCCTTGGATCTTGATGGCCGGATAGTCGTTGAAACGGTTGAGGATCGACGCCGAACCGATAGCTTTCGGCCGGACGAAGTTGGCCACCGGCACGAGCTGGTTGGCGCTGTTGCGGACGTAGATGTGGTTATTGGCATCGATGGTTTCACGAAATTCCGGAGCGGCCTGGACGACGACCTTGAAGTTACGGCCGAACATGGTGAAGTCGTTGACCTGATAGGAACCGTAGAAGGACTGGAGCGTCGAATAGAGGTCGCTCAGGGAAACGCCTTCTTTGGCGACTTTATCGCGGTCGATGTCGAGCTGATAGCCCGGCGTATCGGCAGCGAAGGCCGTGTAGACCGAACCGATTTCCGGACGTTTGCGGCAGCGGCGATGAATTTCTGAGCCGTCGCCGACAGTTCTGCCGTCGTATGGCTGCCGCGGTTTTCCAGCTGCATCGTAAAGCCCGACGACGTGCCCATGCCGTCGATAGGCGGCGGGTTCATGGCGATGACCGTAGCCTGGGGAATCTGATTGCCCATGGCCATGATCTTGCCGACCAGGGCATCGACGGACAGGGATTTATCTTTACGCTGATCCCAGTCGCTCATGCCGATGAAGGACGTAGCCCCGTTCGATTTCGGCCCATCGGCCAGGATACTGAAGCCGACGACGTTCATGACATTGGTTACGCCGGGCTGCTGTTCCAGCCACTTACTGATCTTTTCGCTGACTTGTTTCGTTTCCGTCTGGGAAATGCCTTCAGGCAAGGTGACGTTCATCATGACGAAGGCGTTATCTTCTGACGGGACGAAGCCCGTCGGCATGACTTTGAAGACGCCTGCCGTAAGGGCGCTGATGATGACCAGGAAAGCCACGCACCATTTAAGGTGGAACTGCAAGTGAGCCAGGCGCAGGCCATACCAGGCGATGAGTCTGTCGAAGGCATCATTGAATTTCTGGAAGAACTTGTAAATGCCCTTGGGATTGTCATTGGGTTTGTGAACATTCAAAATAGACGCACACATGGCCGGTGTCAGGGTCAGGGCGACGAAGGCCGAAATGAGGACCGACACGGCAATGGTCAGGGCGAACTGGCGGTAGAGGATACACTCATGCCGCTGATGAAGCCGACAGGAACGAAGACGGCGGCCAGAACGCAGGCAACACCGATAACCGGGTTCTGTACGTTCTGCATGGCAATAATCGTCGCCTCCCGCGGACTTCGGGCGTTATACTTGATTTCATATTCGACGGCTTCGATGACGACGATGGCATCGTCGACGAGGAGGCCGATGGCCAGTACCATAGCGAACAGGGTCAAGGTGTTGATGGAGAAATCGAGGACCTTGAAGCAGGCAAAGGTACCCAGCAGGGATACCGGGACGGCGATGAGCGGAATCAGCGTCGACCGGCCACTCTGAAGGAAGAGGTAAACGATGAGGGCGACCAGCAGCAGGGCTTCGATGAAGGTTTCAATAACTTCGTGGATCGACGCCGTAACGAAGGTCGTGCTATCGTAGACAACTTTATAATCTAAATCAGACGGGAAAGAAGCCTTTGCTTTTTCCAGGACTTTACGGGCACCGCTGACGGACTGCATGGCGTTGGCATCGGCCGTCAGGCTGATCATGAAGCCGGCTGCCTTGCCGCCGCCCAGATCACTGGTAACGGAATAATCCTTAGAGCCCAGGCTGACGTCAGCAATATCGCCGACGCGGACCATGGTGCCGTCGGGATTAGTGCGGATGATGACGTTCTTGAACTGTTCTGCCGTCTGCAGACGACCGTCTGTACGCATGGTGTACTGATAGGTCTGGTTATTGGGCGACGGCTGGGAACCGATGGTGCCGACAGCGGCCTGTTTGTTCTGAGCGCTGATGGCCGAGATGACGTCGGTCGGCGTAATCTTCAAGATACTCATCTTCATCGGGTTGAGCCAGATACGCATGGCGTAGTCGGACCCAAATTCCTGGACATCGCCGATGCCCGGGACGGATTTCAATTCATCCATGAAGTACTGCGTGGCATAGTTCTTCATGAACGTCGCATCGTAAGAACCATTGGGCGACACGAGGGCGAAGACCATGGCCATGGAACTCGTCGATTTCTGGACAGTGACGCCGGTCTGAGTGACTTCCGACGGCAGCGTCGACTGGACCTGGCTGACGCGGTTCTGGGTGTTGACCGTATCCATATCGCCATCACTGCCGGACTTGAACTGGACCGTCATGGAATAAGACCCGTTATCGTTCGTCGAACTTTCCATATTGACCAGGTTATCGACGCCGACGAGCTGGCGTTCGATGACACTGGCTACGGTCGTGCCGACGACTTCGGCGTTGGCGCCGATATAAGTAGCCGAAACGCAGACCTGCGGCGGCGTGACCTGCGGATACTTGGCGACTGGCAGGGTCGCAATCGCCAACAAGCCGAAAATGGAAATCAGCAGGGAAATGACGATGGCGAAAATAGGCCGGTCGATAAAGAACTTAGATATCACGGTCTCGCCTCCCTACTGATTGGCCGACGAGTCCGACGACGTATCGGACTGTCGTTATCGATGTCTTCCTTGGTCAGCAAGTGCTGGTCCAGGGAAGCGCCTTTGGCCTTCTGATAGCCGTCGACGATGATCGTATCGCCGTCCTGGAGACCATCGTTGATGATCCAGAACTTGCCGACTTTCTGGCCCGGCGTGACTTCGCGGTTCTGGGCTTCGCCATTGCCGTCGATGACGGAGACGTAATATTTACCCAGCGTCTGCTGGACGGCGCGCTGCGGTACGGACAAGGCATTGCGCTGAATCTGTGTATCCGAGATGACCGTCGCATAGAGACCCGGGATGAGGAGATTGTCCGGGTTGTCGAAGACAGCCTTGACGACGATAGAACCGGAGTTGCCGTCCATGCCGTGGTTGACCTGGGTGACATGGCTTCATAGGATAGGTGGAACCATCGCTCAGGCGGAGCAGGAGATGGTCGCCCCAGCTGCTGCCGGTACTATCAGCGGCCTGTTTGGTCATCTGCAGGTATTCCGATTCACTGATGGAAAACTCTACGTAGACCGGGTTCGTCGAAGAATGGTGACCAAGGCCGTCGAACCGGCTGTGGCAAAGGTGCCGACGGGGACGTCGTCGACGTTCAGTTTGCCGCTGAACGGCGCATAGACGATGGTATCGTCGACGTTATCCTGAGCGGCATCGACCTGGGCCGCATTGGCTGCGACGACGGCCTGCTGCTGCTGCGTAGCCGCTTCCTGGTCGGTAACGGTCTGCTGCGGGATGGCATCCTGGGCTGGCCAGGGTCTGGTAACGGCGCAGGTTCAGCTGCTGATTGGCCAGGTTGGCTTCGGACTGGGCCTGGGTCGCTTTGGCCTGGGCCAGGGCAGCATCATAAGTCCGGCTGTCGAGGCGGAACAAAGGCTGGCCTTCCGTGACTTCCTGACCGCCCTGGACGTATTTCTCCACGACGCGGCCGGAAATCTTAGGCCGGACGGGCACTTTGTCCGTCGCCGTGACGGTACCGCTGTACTCGGCTTGACCGGCGTGTCTGCGGCGACGACTTTATACGTGTTGACGGCAACAGGGGCCTTGGTCGCACTCTGTTGGGCACCACAGCCGGCCAGGAGCGCGGCAATGGTGAGAACGGTGACGCTCATCGTCGCAAATTTGCGTTTTTGTATCATCTTCACTTTCCTCCTATTTCTTTCGATTCCTGATTCTTAATGCCATAGAGCAAGACCTTGATGCAGCGCTTCATATAGTCACTAAAAGAGGAATCGTGATTGACATCATTAAAATAATCGATAATGTCGTCGGCTGCGCTATGCAAAAGGCGCAAGAACAGGAACTTATCAAAAGGCTTAAATTCGCCTGTCTCCTGAGCTTCATCGAGGAGCTGTTCCAAAAGGCGCCAGTCTTTTTCGTAGCGGGACTGCAGGCGGTTCCAGACATCGGGCATTTTCGTCAGAAGTTCCGATGCTTTCCGTACGGACAGGACCTGCCAGTTGTCACTGGGCACGTCGAAATAAGCGATGAGCTTGGCTTCGCAAGTCATGGTGCTGTCACTGACGATGCGCCGATGATAGGCATAGATCTTATTGGTAAAATCAGAGATAGCCTGCTCTATGATTTCTTGTTTCGACGAAAAATGTTCGTACAAGGTCCGCTTGCTGATGCGCAGGTTACGGGCCAGATCGTCCATGTGGAAATCAGCACCATGGCGGTTGATTTCACAAAGGGCTTCTGCCAGGATCTTGGCGCGGATATTTTCTGTCATGTAAACACGTCCTACTTAAAAAAAATACAAGGTGCTGTCATTGAAACTCAAACTACAAAACTCAGTACCAATTTATAGTTTAATATACAGCACCTTATAAGTCAATAAACAAGTCGATATTATTATTTCTTTGTTACTTCTTCAATTCTTCGGCAAATTTCCGGATGGGCAGGATCTTGTACAAGACGGCACCGCAGGCTGCACCGATGCAGGTATTGGGCAGGAAGGCGACGACGAAGAACCACAGGGCGACGACTTTGGAATCGAGGACGAAAGCGGCGACGGGATAAGCGATGAGGCCGCCCAGGATCCCGGTCCCGACGATTTCTCCGACGACGGCGCCCCAGATGGAGTTTGTCTTCTTATACAAAAGGCCGGACAAGGCGGCGCCGATCATGCTGCGGGATAGCCAGGACGGTACCGACGCCCATGGCGATGCGGATGGATGAAATACAGAAAGCACCGGCCGTCGAATAGCGCCAGCCCACGAGGACCGACAAGAGGACGTTGATGAGGTGCTGCAGCGGGAAGACCCGGGCACCTCCGAAGGGAAAGGACACGAAAGGCGCCAGGAGGACGCCGATGGCGATGAAAATCGCCGTAACTGTCATTTTCTTGAGTTCACCATTATTCACGATTGATCAAAACCTTTCCATACTGTTGCAACAGCGTATCATTTAAGGCATAAAACGTATCAAAGAGACGGGCGTGGAAGGTCCCAGGTCCAGCCTGGCCGCCCCGTTCCAGAGCCACCTCGCCGCCGATTCCCATGGCCAGGACGCCGGCAGCGGCCGCCGTGAAGGGATCGGTCACGGCCGCAAAGGACGCGATGAGGACGTCGTCATACAGCCCGTACCGGTGACATAGGTCAACATGGGGCAGCCGTTGTGGACTTCTGCCGTCCGCTGCCCGTCGGCAATGACATCGACGGCACCGGTAATGGCGACGGTCGTCCCAAATGCTTGCCAGAGATGCTGCCAGGTCCGGGTCAGCCGCTCCGATGCGGCTGTCGACGCCGAAATCCTGACCGCTCTTATGGGCGGCCAGACAGGTGATTTCCGAAGCATTGCCGCGGATGACGGCCAGGGGCAGTTCGTCCAGCAGGCGCTGCGCAGCCTGGGTCCGGAAAGTCGTGCCGCCGGCGCCGACGGGGTCGAAGACGATGGGAACACCGTGAGCCGCAGCGGACCTGCCAGCTGCCACCATGGCTTCCAGCGTCCATTGCTGGAGCGTTCCCAGATTGAGGACCAGGGCCTTGGCGGCGGCCGCATTTCAGCTACTTCCTCGACGGCATTGGTCATGGTCGGCGAGCGCCGATGGCCAAGGTCGCATTGGCGCAGTCGGTCATAGTGACGAAATTAGTGATGTGGTGGATGAGGGGCCGCTGGCGGCGCAGTTCCTGAAGGGCCTGGGCCACAGCCGGGATGAGTTCCATCGTCAGGCCCCCTTTCAGACGTGGATCTTGAGGATGGCTTTTTTGATGGCCTTCCCCTGCCCATCGGGCGCACAGAGGCAGCGATGGCCGTCAGCCGGCGTAAAGACGGCATAGGTCCCGGGCGTCATGGCAATGACGGTATCGGCTGCGACATCGGGATTGTAGAACCAGGCATCGCTATCGGCCCGGCTGTCGTCGACGACGGGCCCGGCCTGGCATAAAGGCTGCCAGCCAATAGTTTCTTCGCCATCCAGGACATACTGGATATCGATGTAATCGCGATGGGCTTCCATCAGGCGCTGGCCGGCCGGTGCCGTTTCCGTGACGTCGACGTTCATGTAGTTCACCGTATCGAAGGTGTGGCGCCCGGGCTGCAAGTCCGACTTGGCCAGGGAGACCAGTTTTTCGATCCACGGCCGGATATATTCCGGCAGGAAACGGCTTTCCTTGTCATATTGGGAAATATTACCTACGAACATGAGGATTCCTCCTAATCTTCGTCGCTGGCTTCGCGGGCGGCGACGTTTTTATCGAACAGAGCATCGGCGAACTGAGCTGCATCGAAGGGGCGCAGGTCGTCGACGCCTTCGCCGACGCGACCCAGCGGACAGGGACGCCTAATTCCCGTTTCACTGACAAGATGACGCCGCCTTTGGCTGTTCCGTCGAGCTTGGTCAGGACGACGCCCGTCAAGGGAACGACGTCGCCGAAGAGCTTGGCCTGGCTGACAGCGTTCTGCCCCGTCGTGGCATCGAGGACGAGGAGCGTTTCCTGCGGCGCCCCTTCGATGTTGCGGCCGGCGACGCGGGCCATTTTCCGCAATTCTTCCATGAGGTTGGACTTGGTCTGCAGGCGGCCGGCCGTATCGACAAGGAGGATATCCATGCCTTTGGCCTTGGCCGACGCCGTCGCATCAAAGACGACAGCCGCTGCGTCCGCCCCTTCCTGGTGCTTGACGATGGGTACGCCGACGCGGTCAGCCAGATAGTCAGCTGTTCTGAGGCAGCGGCACGGAAGGTATCGCCGGCGGCGAGCATGACCGATTTCCCCTGCTGCTTGTAATACTTGGCCAGTTTGCGATAGTCGTCGTCTTGCCGACGCCGTTGACGCCGACGATGAAGATGACCCGCGGCCCTTCCGTTTCCGGGAGGGGTTCATCGTTTTCATTGAGCAAGGCGACGATGCATTTTTCCAAATACGGTACGACGTCGTTGCCGTCTTTGATTTCCTTCGATTTGACGCCGGTCCGTATCTGGTCCAGGAGGTATTCCGTCGTTTCGACGCCGATGTCTCCCGTGAGCATGACCGCTTCCAGGTCATCGTACATGTCGTCGTCTATTTTGGCATAGCCGCGGACGACGATTTCGATGTTCTGGATGAGCGAATGTTTCGTCTTTTCTAAGCCTTTTCGAAGTTTTGAAAAAAATCCCATAGTTATGTTCCTTCCTTTAACAATTCATCTACTTTGACAGTCAGCAGGCGCGATACGCCTTTTTCTTCCATCGTTACACCCAACAAGGTATTGGCCGCTTCCATGGTCTTGCGGCGGTGAGTGATGACGATGAACTGCGTCGCTCCGCTGTAATTCTTGAGGTATCGGGCCATGCGCTCGACATTGGCTTCGTCCAGAGCCGCATCGACTTCGTCGACCAGGCAGAACGGTGCCGGATGATAGGCCAAAAAGGCCAGGAGCAAAGCGATGACCGTCAGGGCCCGTTCGCCGCCGGAAAGGAGCGTCAGGGACTGCTGTTTCTTTCCTGGCGGGCGGATATAGATTTCCACGCCGGCTTCCAGGATGTGTTCCTTGTCGGTCAATGCCAGGTGGGCCGTGCCGCCGCCGAAGAGGCGGCTGAAGATATCCTGGAAATGGACGCCGATTTCTTTGAAGGCCTTGGCGAATTGTTCGGCCATGGCCGCGTCGATTTCAGCGACGACAGTCCGCAATCTTTCCCGCGATTCCTTCAAATCGTCGCACTGGCGGACGTAAAAGTCCCGTTTTTCCAAAGCCGTCTTGTATTCGTCTTCGGCAGCCGGGTTGATGGTCCCTAGCGCCGTAATCTGAGCCTTCAAGGAAGCGACCTTGTCATGAAGCTCTTTCAACGAGCCCTGACGGCGCCGTTCCATAGCTTCCTGCGGCTCAGGCCCTGCATGGCCAGCCGTTCTTCGTGATGGCTGATATCGCCTTTATACTTTTCCAGCTGGACTTCAGCCGCATGGCAGCGCTGCTGCCACTCCTGATGGCGCCGGCGAAGGTCGGCGACGACACCGTCCAGGGCCTGGTTTTTTTTCAGGGACTCGTTGCGGGTCCGGTAAAAAGCCTCTTTGGCCTGGTCACAGCGGACCGTATCGGCTTCTTTCACGGTAATATTTTTCGACAGTTCTGTCAACAGGCGGGCCGCTTCTTCCTGGCGGCGTACCAGGTCCTGGCGGCACTGGGACAGGGCTTGTTCCTGGGCCGTCAATTCCTGCTGCCACGTATCATGCTGGCGCAGCTGGTCATCGCCGTGACGGACCTGTTCGGTCAGCTTGGCAACGGCAATCTGCCGCTCCGTCAAGGTCTGACGGCACTGGGCCGCTTCGGCCCTGGGCGGCGTCACAGGCGTCCTGCCATTGCTGGACGTCGGCGGCCGGCCCCGTTTCCATCGCCGACAGCGCCGCTTCTTTCTCAACTAGCCGGGCCTGCATATCGGCCCGGTCCTTTTCCAGTTTTTCCACGCGCTCGTCGAAAGCGGCCAGGGTCTGACGGATGTCAGCCAGGGCCTTCTCTTCCTGGCCGGCCTGCCAGCGGGCCTGGTCCGCAGCCTGCCGGGCCTGGCGCAGCCTTCTTCGGCCTGGGCCAGGTCCCGTTCAGCCCCTTCGGCCTGTTGGCGCAGGTCTTTGCCTTCGGCCAGCAAGGCTTCCAGGCGCTGCTGGCCGCAGCGGCACGTTTCCTGCAACTCCTGCAGCAGGGCCCGCCGGCTGATGAGGGATCCTTCCTGATTGCGGGTGCTGCCGCCAGTCAGGGAACCGCCGGCGTTGAACTGGGTGCCATCGAGGCAGACGATGCGCAGGCGATGACCGTATTTCCGGGCTACAGCCGAACCCGTATCCATGGTGTCGGCCAGGAGGGTCTTCCCTAAGAGCGACGAAAAGACTTTCTCATATTTCGGCTCATAAGAAATGACGTCTGACGCGAAGCCGAGCATGCCCGGTTCGCCGGCAGCCCGTTCTTCATCGGCTGTCCGCGTGCGGCCGCGCAGGGTATCGAGGGGCAGGAAGGTCGTCCGGCCGGCTTTCTTTTCTTTTAAATAGGAAATGGCCCGTTTTGCCGACGTTTCATCTTCAGCGACGACATAGCGGACGGCACCGCCTAAGGCGACGTCGATGGCGACGGCGAATTTCGACGGGATCTGGCAGAGTTCGCCGACGGCACCGCACAAACGGCTGCGCCAGGGCTGACTGGCCGTCAGGACCACTTTGACAGCCCGCCCCAGGCCTTCGTGTTCCTGTTCCATACTCTGGAGGACGCGCATGCGCTGGGCGGCTGCGTCGATATCGCCGCGCAGGCGGCGGTATTCTTCTTCCCCTTGTTTCAGGCGCTGGCCTTTTGCACGGGCGTCGTGCCGCAGGGAAAGGGCCTGCTCTTCAAAGGCAGCAGCCTTTTCCTGCCAGTCTTTCTGCTGTGTCCCGGCTTCCTGATGCCGCGCTTCGGCCTCTTTCAGGGCTTTCTTCTTTTCTTCCCACTGCTGCAGGGCCTGCTGGCAGGCGGCGTCATTCTCTTCCAGCCGCCGGCGCAGGTCTTCGCTGTCCCGGCGCAGCATGAAAGCGTCACGGCTGCGCTTGGAATTGGCATCGACCCATTCCTGCAGGGCCTTGGCCGCCGCTTCAGCCTTGGCTTCGGCCTGGCCAAACAAGGTCTGGGTCAGGGCAGGGCCTGTCGGGCCGCTTCCAGTTCAGCTGCTTTCTGCGCTTTCTGCGCCCGCAAGGCCTCTTTCTGTTCCTGCCAGGCGTTCTGGCGCTGCTGCAGTTGTTCTGCATCAGCTCCTGCCTGGGCTTCGTTCTCGGCGAGTTCGGCCTGCCGCTGACGGCAGGCTTCGCGGCGGTGGACGAGGCTGTCCAGTTCATTGTGAACGACCATGGCCTGTTCATCGAGATGGCGCAGTTTTTCGTCATCGGCAGCCATGGCGTCCAATAAGGCCTTGCGCTTGCCTTCGGCAGCGGCCAATTCCCGGGCTGCTTTCTGTTCTTCGGCTTCGGCCGTCATGCGGCCGTTCTCGGCCTTGGCCAGGAGGCGTTCGCTGTTGCGCAGTTCCTGCAAGGTCACGGTCCTTCATAAGCCAGGCGTTCGCTGTCGAGGCAGCGGAATTTCTGCAGCGTTTCTGCCTGTTCCTGTAACGGTTCCAGCCGTTCTTCGAGGACGCTCATGAGGTCGCGGATGCGTTCCAAGTTGCATTCGGTCTCGGCGATCTTGCGCAGGCCGTCGGCTTTGCGCCCTTTGAAGCGGCTGATACCGGCCACTTCTTCAAAGATGACCCGCCGTTCTTCCGGTTTGCTGTTGAGGATGCGGTCGACGCGGTTCTGGCCGATGACGGCCATGGAATCCTGACCGATACCGGTATCGGCAAAAAGGATGTGGATATCTTTCAGGCGGCATGGCCGGCGGTTGATATAGTATTCACTGTCGCCGGACCGGAACAGGCGCCGCGTGACGACGACTTCAGTGAACTCTGTATCCAGGGCATGGTCGCTGTTATCGAAGTACAGTGAAACTTCAGCAGCCCCCTGAGGGCGACGGGTCTGGGTCCCGGCAAAGATGATGTCTTCCGACTTCTGCCCCCGCAGCTGACGGACATTCTGTTCGCCCATGACCCAGCGGACGGCGTCAGAAATATTGCTCTTGCCGCTGCCATTGGGCCCGACAATGGCCGTAATGCCCTTGTCAAAGGTCAGCGTCGTCTTATCTGCAAAGGACTTGAATCCCCGCAGTTCCATTTTCAATAATTGCATAATGTCTACTCTCTCTGTGGACGGCCTCGACGGACACGGTACAGCGCCGCGCGGCAGTCCTGGTTATTTACTCGTACAGTTAATCATACCATAATTACCGGCCTGCCGCTACTATGGCCTACTTAGCGACGATCGGCAAAGTTTCTGTAAAATATCGGGGAAAACCTTGACGAGTCCTGTCTTAATGGATTATATTAGAATTTGGGTTTGAAGGCCTTATTCTGCAGAAAGGGAGAGTACCGTAATGATTCAAGTTTATAAACACAGCAACGGCCATCTGGAAAACAACATTTCCCTGGCATCGGCTGAAAAAGGTTCATGGATCCACGTCGTAAATCCGGATTCCGAAGATTTACAGCTCGTATCTATGGTCACGGAAATCCCCACTGATGTCCTGAAAACCGCCTTGGACACGGAAGAACGTTCGCACGTCGAAATCGAAGACAATTACATCTTCGTCGTCATCAACATCCCAATCATCTTGGAAACGGATAGTTATGACACCTTGCCGCTGGGCATTTTCATCACACCGGACTTCATCATCACCCTCTGTATTCAAGAAACAGAAGTCATGCGCGCTTTCACAGAGAACAAGTATCCCCTGTTCTATACCTTCAAGAAGACGCGTTTCCTATTCCAGATCCTCTATCGTTCGGCGACGCTGTTCCTGCGCTACTTGATGCAGATCAACCGCCGGACCGACGACATCGAAGAAATCCTGCGCCATTCCATGCGCAACAAGGAATTTTTCCTGCTCCTGGAATTACAGAAATCACTGACCTACTTCACGTCAGCCCTGCGCAGCAACGGCATCGTCATGGAACGGCTCATGCGCCTGCGCCGCAATACGTCGCTCCACCATCTCATCAAGATGTATGAAGAAGACGAAGACCTCCTGGAAGATGTCATCATCGAGAACAAGCAGGCTATCGAAATGGTCGAGATGTATTCCAATATCCTCATGAATATGTCCGATACCTTCGCCTCGATCATTTCCAACAACCTGAACCTGGTCATGAAATTCCTGGCATCCATTACGATTATGCTGGCTGTCCCGACGATCATCTTCAGCCTGTGGGGCATCAACGTCCCTGTCCCCTTCCAGGACACAGCGGCCGGTTTCTACTACGTCGTAGGCATTGCCATGTGCTGCACCATCGTCGCCGTCATCATGCTCTGGCGGAAGGACCTATTCTGAAAGGCCCTTCACCATGCTCTTGATGGGTTCAAAAGAGCGGCGGTGAATCGGACACGGTCCGTATTCCCGCAACGCTTCCATATGCATTTTCGTCAAATATCCCTTGTGGACGGCAAAGCCGTACTGGGATATTTTTATCGTATTCCACCATGAGCCGGTCACGGGTGACCTTGGCGATGATAGAAGCGGCGGCGATAGATGCGCTCAGGGCATCGCCGTGGACTAAGGACTTGTGGGGCACGGTCAGTTCCCGGAGGGGCATGGCATCGACCAGGACCGCTTCCGCCGGCACAGCCAGGCCGTTGACGGCGTCATACATGCCCTGCATGGTAGCGTGGTAAATGTCGAGCTCGTCGATTTCTTTTTCCGACTTGGCCACGCAGGATACGGCGACGGCTTCGGCCATGATCTTATCATAGAGCAGGTCCCGCTTGGCTGGCGGGACTTTTTTTACTGTCATTGAGGCCGGGACATTCCCAATATGGCGGCAGGATGACGGCGGCCACCATGACCGGTCCGGCTGCCGGGCCGCGGCCAGCTTCGTCGATACCGGCCACGTGGTACAGGCCTTGGTTATAATAGGCCGTTTCCTGGGCATACATATGGAGGACCCGTTCCCGCTCAGCTTCTTCCCGGATTTTCTGGCGCATATAGCAGCGGCCAGTTTGCGGACCGACACGCGGCTATCTTCTTTCATGGCTGCCAGGAGTTCCTGTACGTCATCGCCAGCGGCTAACTGAGCTTTAAGGTCGGCGACTCGGAATTTCTCGATATCCATGGTCAGTCCTCCCCTTCGAAATCGCCCAGGCGGTCCAGGGAAATGGCACCGATCTTGCCTTCACGAAATTCCTTGAGGATGAGTTTATAGGTCTTTTCCAGGTCGACGACGCCGCCCGATACGATACAGCCCCGCTTGCGGCCGATGGCTTCGATCGTATCCAGGGGCTTTTCACAGAGGCTGTCCAATTTATAGCGGCCTTTCAGTTCATCCGGATACTGGGCCGACAGCTGTTCGACGAGCTGCAAGAGGACCGTTTCCATATCGAAGACCGTGTCGGAAATAGCGCCCGTCGCAGCCAGGCGGTAGGCGCTGACCTGGTTTTCCAGTTTCGGCCACAAGACGCCCGGCGTATCCAGAAGGTCGAGCTGGTCGCCGATGTGGACCCACTGCTTGCCCTTCGTTTCGCCCGGTTTATCTGCCGTCTTGGCCGCACTGCGGCGGGACAATTTATTGATGAGCGTCGACTTGCCGACATTGGGGATGCCCAGGATCATGGTCCGGACGGCACGGTTCTTGAGGCCCCTTGCCTTCCAGCGGGCCAGCTTCGGCGCTGCCAGGGAACGGACGAGGGAAATGAGCTGTTTCACGCCCTTGCCGCCTTTACTGTTCAAGGCCAGGACTTTGCGGCCCTGCTGCTTATAATAGGCCACCCATTCGTCGAGGACAGCCGGATCGGCCAGGTCGGCCTTGTTGAGGACGACGATGGACGGCTTGTCACCGATGAGGGACTTGATCATGGGATTGGTGCTGCTCATGGGAATGCGGGCATCGACGAGTTCGATGACGACATCGATGATCTTGAGATTTTCCTGAATCAGGCGCTTGGCCTTGGCCATATGGCCGGGATACCAGTTGATTATCATAATGTTACTCCTTTGGTGATGAGAAAAAAGGGCCTTCACATGAACATTTCGCCTATCATGTAAGGACCCTTTAACTTTAATGTTTGACGTTTGATGCTTGATGTTTGATGTGAGGTTTTAAATTTTACCCATTCACATCAAACATCAAACTTTCAACTTCAAACTTACTATATTAGCCTTCTCTTGTTTCGGTGAGTTTCTGGATGTGGGCGACGACTTCGTCGATCGGTTTGGCACCTAAATCGCCTTTAGAACGGTCACGCAGGCCGAGGGTACCGTTTTCCATTTCCTTGTCGCCGACGACGGCCATGTAAGGAACTTTTTCCATCTGTGCCTTGCGGATCTTGTAGCCGATCTTTTCGCTGCTTTCATCGACTTCGACGCGGATACCCAGTTTCTTGAATTTCTTAGCCAGGTCTTTGCAGTAAGCCAGGTGTTTGTCCGAAATGGGCAGGAACTTGATCTGAACCGGAGCCAGCCATACCGGGAAAGCACCGGCATAGTTTTCAGTGATGATGCCCAGGAAGCGTTCGATACTGCCGAAGCAGGCGCGATGGACCATGACCGGACGGTGTTTCTGGCCATCTTCGCCGATGTAAGTCATGTCGAAACGTTCCGGCATGAGCATATCGAGCTGGATGGTACCGCACTGCCAGGTACGGCCGATGGAGTCTTTCAGGTGGAAGTCCAGTTTCGGGCCGTAGAATGCGCCGTCGCCTTCGTTGATGACGTACGGGATGTGGCGTTCTTCGATGACATCATGCAAGGTCTTGGTAGCCAGTTCCCAGATTTCGTCGGAGCCCATGGAGTCTTCCGGACGAGTGGACAATTCGACGTGGTATTCCAGACCGAACTGTTTGTATGCCTTGTCGAAGAGGTCCATGACGCCGGAGATTTCTTCTTTCATCTGGCTCGGCAGCATGAAGATATGGGCGTCGTCCTGAGTGAAGCAGCGGACGCGGAACAAGCCGTGGAGGGCACCGTGGAGTTCGTGACGATGGACCAGGCCGAGTTCAGCCATGCGCATGGGGAAATCACGATAGCTGTGGACATTGCTCTTATAGACCAGGATGCCGCCGGGGCAGTTCATCGGTTTGATGGCATAGGGCTGTTCATCGATGGTGGTGAAATACATGTTATCGCGGTAGTGATCCCAGTGGCCGGACTGTTCCCAGAGGTGACGGTTGAGGATCAGCGGTGTCATGATTTCATCGTAATCGGCTTCGTCATGGAGTTCATGCCAGAACTTGAGCAGGTTGTTGCGCAAGATCATTCCCTTGGGATGGAAGAACGGGAAGCCCGGGCCTTCTTCGTGGAAGCTGAACAAGTCGAGCTGTTTGCCCAATTTGCGATGGTCGCGTTTTTCAGCTTCTTCCATCATCTTCAAGTATTCATCGAGTTCCGATTTCTTTTCAAAAGCGGTACCGTAAATACGCTGGAGCATCTTGTTGTGTTCATCACCGCGCCAGTAAGCGCCGGCAACGGTACGCAGTTTGAAGGCCTTGACGGCGCCTGTCGAAGCGCAGTGCGGACCGGCACAGAGGTCGACGAAGTCGCCCTGGCGGTAGAGGGAGATGACAGCATCTTCCGGAAGGTCTTCAATGAGTTCTACTTTATAATCCTGACCGGCGTCTTTGAAGAGCTTCAAAGCATCGGCGCGGGACAAGACTTCTTTAGTGATAGGGAGGTTTTCTTTGACGATCTTGGCCATTTCAGCTTCGATAGCGGCGAAGTCTTCCTGTGTGAAACGGTGTTCTGTATCGAGGTCGTAGTAGAAACCGTTTTCAATGGACGGGCCAATAGCAAATTTAACACCCGGGAAGAGGTGCTGGATAGCCTGAGCCATGACATGAGATGCTGTATGGCGGAGGGTATCTTTCCCTTCCTGGTCGGCGAAGGTAAGAAATTCAACGGTCGAACCGTCGACGATAGTTTCACGGAGGTCCGTGACTTCACCATTGACTTTTGCTACTAATACTTTCTTTGCAAGACTGTTGCTGAGCTGTTTGACAGCTTCGGCAAGAGAGATGCCATCGGGAAACTGTTTTTTGCTTCCGTCTTTTAATACTAATTCTGCCATTACAAACATCCTCCTTAATAAAAAAAAGCTCTCGTCCTCAAGGGACGAGAGCTTAACTCACGTGGTTCCACCCTAGTTCACCAGAAAAAAATTCCGATGTACTCAAGCGCGATAACGGGGCGGCCGGAATCCCCTACTCGGTTCGGAGATTCAGCTCCAAGGCGGTAACTCGCTAGGCTTCATAAGGCACTCACACCACTGTACCTCTCTCTGGAATAAAGGGACTATCGAGTCATATCCTTTTCAAAGCTTCTTACATATCTCTATGTATGCGTAAATTATACGGCACGAGATGAGGCTTGTCAAGGGTGTGGTGTGCAAAGGTTTCGGATATCATACAAATATTCGTCTGGCAATCGTTTGTCGTGGGTCGTTTGCCGTGGTTCGAAGAATATTCGCCAAACGGCAAACGCCAAACGAACCACAAAAAGGCTACTGCAAATGCAGTAGCCTTTTTATTATGCACGGTTAGATAACTTATGCAATGCCTTTCTGTTTCTTGATGGCTTCTGTGAGGAGCGGGAGAACTTTGAAGACATCGCCTACGATACCATAGTCGCAGACTTTGAAGATCGGAGCATCTTCGTCTTTGTTGATAGCGATGATGCAGTCAGAACCAGTCATGCCTGCCAAGTGCTGGATAGCACCGGAAATAGCGCATGCAATGTAGATCTTCGGACCAACTGTTTTACCAGTCTGGCCAACCTGATGGAGAGCATCGATCCAGCCAGCGTCAACAGCTGCACGGGATGCACCAACAGCGCCGCCGAGGACGTCTGCACATTCTTTGAGGATACCGGTCTTGAACGGTTCTTCACTGTTCATGCCACGGCCGCCAGCAACGATAACGTCAGCGTCTTCGATTTTAACGCCTTCGCCGCCCAATTTGATGAGTTCGACGAATTTGGTCATGAAGTCAGCATCGGAGAGGTTAGCTTTCTTTTCGATAACTTCGCCAGTTGCAGAAGGATCTGCTTCCGGTTTTTTGAAGACATGCGGACGGACAGTACCCATCTGCGGACGGTTGTCCGGGCAGATGATTTCAGCCATGATGTTGCCGCCGAGAGCCGGACGGGTCCATACAATGGTCTTTTTGTCGTCGTCAACGCCGAGCTGCGTGCAGTCAGCGGTGAGGCCAGTCTTCAAGGAGTTAGCGACACGCGGGCCGAGGTCACGGCCGATGTTGGTAGCGCCAACGAGGAATACGTTCGGTTTTTCTTCATGGAAGAAATCGCAAATAACTTTTGCATAAGCCGTCGTATTGTAATGTTCGAGCTGAGGATCATCATAAACGTATACTTTATGAGCACCGTGAGCGATAAGTTCCTGAGCCAACGGTTTTACATCTTTACCAATGAGGATTGCACCGACTTCGTCGCCGATGGTGTCAGCCAAGATGCGAGCCTGGCCCAACAATTCGAAAGATACATCACGTAATTTGCCTTCGAACTGTTCAGCAATTACATAAATGCCTTTATATTCTGCTAAATCCATTTTCACTGTTCCTCCTTAGATTAAATGATTTTCTGGGCAACCAGTTTTTCCATGACCTGGTCGACGATTGCCTGTTCGTTGTCATCTTCAACTTTGAGAACGAGACCACCGGATCTCTGAGGCGGTGTGAAAATCTTACGGACTTTAGTCGGAGAGCCAGACAAACCGATCTGAGCGTCGTCAGCTGCAACAGCAGCAGCGTCCAAGTTCGGGATTTCGCGGCGTTTTGCTTTCATCGTGCCACGAATGGTCGGGAAACGCGGTTCGTTCAAGTCTTTAACAGCGGTAATCAATACCGGGAAGTTAGCTTCTGTTACGATGTAGCCTTCTTCGTTTTCCTGCTGAACAGTAACTTTGTCGCCTTCGACTTTGATGTCGCGGGCATACGTAATCTGAGGAATACCGAGTTCGCAAGCGATCTGCGGGCCAACCTGTGCGGTATCGCCGTCAATAGCCTGTTTGCCGCAGAGGATGATATCGAACTGTTCGATACCTTTGTCAGCAGCCAATTTTTTGATAGCCTGTGCCAAAGCATAGCCCGTAGCTAACGTATCGGAACCACCGAGTTTGCGGTCGGACAGAAGATAAGCATCGTCAGCGCCCATTGCAAGGCCTTCACGAAGAACGTCTTTTGCCTGATCAGGACCCATCGAGAGAAGTGTGATTTTTACGTCTTTGTCAGCATCTTTCAATGCGAGAGCTGCTTCCAAAGCGTTCTGGTCGAAGGGGTTAAAAATGTTAGGAACACCAGCGCGGATGACCGTATGTTTTACGGGGTCAATCTTAACTTCTGCAGTGTCCGGAACCTGTTTGACACATACCAATATTTCCATTTACGTTTGCCTCCTAAAATCTTTTTTTATGTAACGGGCCCAGCAAAGGGCCAGGCCCGAGCATAAACTTCAATTATCTTAACAGAGCACCGCCTGTAACCATGAGCTGAACTTCGTTCGTGCCTTCGTAGATCTGAGTGATCTTAGCATCGCGCATGTGACGAGCAACCGGATATTCTTCGCTGTAGCCATAGCCGCCGAAGATCTGGACAGCTTCGGTCGTTACGCGCATAGCGACGTCGGAAGCAACGCGTTTTGCGATAGCAGCGTCAACGGTGAAGGGTTTGCCTTCCTGTTTCTTGCAAGCAGCTTTGTAAACGAGGTTACGAGCAGCTTCGATCTGCATCTTCATGTCAGCCAGTTTGAAGGAAATGGACTGGAATTTGCAGAGCGGTTTGCCGAACTGTACACGCTGTTTGGAGTATTCAACAGCATCTGCCAAAGCAGCTTCTGCAATGCCGAGAGCCTGAGCAGCAACGCCGATACGGCCGCCGTCCAAGGTCATCATAGCAATCTTGAAGCCTTTGCCTTCTTCGCCGAGCATGTTTTCAGCCGGAACTTTGACGTCCTGGAATACGAGTTCCATGGTCTGCGAAGTATGGATGCCCATCTTGTCTTCTTTCTTGCCGTAAGTAAAGCCCGGAGTACCGTCTTCGAGGATGAAGGTGTAATGCCGTGGTTGCCTTTGCTCTTATCGGTCATAGCGAAGACGATGTAGATGTCAGCAGCGCCGCCGTTGGTGATGAAGATCTTGGAGCCGTTCAACGTGTAAGTGCCGTCATCGTTCTTAGTAGCAATGGTCTGCTGGCCGGAAGCATCAGTACCTGCGTTCGGTTCGGTCAAGCCGAAAGCGCCGAGTTTAGTGCCTTCAACCAAAGGAACGAGGAATTTTTCTTTCTGAGCTTCTGTACCGAACTGCCAAATCGGGTTAGCGCAAAGGGAAACCGTTGCCGACAAGGTGATAGCAACACCAGCGTCGTATTTAGCCAATTCTTCAACAGCGAGGATGTAGCTCAAAACGTCGCCGCCGTCATCGCCGGAACCGCCGTATTTTTCTTCGAAGTAAGCGCCGGTAATACCGAGGCTGAGCAATTCGTCGATGAGTTCTTTGTCATAAATACCTTTGTGGTCGCGTTCCGTAACGGTCGGTGCTAATTTCTTTTCGCCGAAATCATGAGCGAGTTTTAAGAAGTCCTGTTGAATATCTGTTAAGTTAAAATCCATGATGTTTCCACTCTCCTTAGTGTATAGTTAGTTTAGTAAAGCCATAAGATAAAAACCTGAACACTGAGGCGATACATTTCCAGGCAGGAAATCCTGTTTGGATATATATTCACACCGCCTCACTGCTTACAAGTGCATTGTACAACTTTTCACATGTTAAATCAATAGCAAAAAGCCTATAAACCACAATATCACTATTCCATTTTCTCATCCTAAAACTTTAACAAGACTTTTTTGTACTAATAGAGGTAAAAAGATTAAAATCTTCTTGACACGGTACGCCTTGTTTTTCCAATATACGTCATTGTACGTATACCTAACTATACTGGTTACAAATATTAAGGAAAGCTTACTGTTGTATTATAGCACGGATACCCCGGAAGTTGTCAAGGATATGTGCTGTAATTCCCCAAATTTTATAATTTTCATACGTATAAATCTTTACGTTATAAGTACGGCGCGGTTTCCAGCCTTCTGGGATGACAGGGCCAGACCTTTCGGAAAGCCCGGTGCCGGCCGGGTGGCCAGTTCGATGCGGCCGATTTCCGGGTCATGCTCGTCGAACCAGGCTAAGGGAACGGTAAAAGTATGGTCCACTTCCCCCTGGCTGAGAACAAACCGGTCCGTATCCATATAAGCGGCAAAGGGCCATACCGTGACGCCTACAGGCGATTCCATGTAATCCAAAGGGCCCCAGACGTGGATATGAGACGGATCGACGCCGAGTTCTTCATTCGTCTCCCTGAGGGCTGCTGCCAGGGCGCTGTCGTCGCCATCGTCGATACGGCCGCCGGGGAAACAGACGTCGCCAGGCTGCCAGCCCAGCTTGCTGCTGCGCACTTCGAACACGACCTGTTCTTGCCCGTCTTTGTAAATAATCGGTACTAAGACGGCACAAGCCCGCGTATTCATGCAGGTATTCTGGCGGACAACGCGGTCCGGCCAGGGCTTAAAAGCGTTCATAGACGACTCCCTTCTAATAAAAAGACTAAGTTCAAATAAGTACAAAGTAAAAGAGGCTGTCTTCACGCGACAGCCTCTTTTGAATTTTAACTATTTTATGACGATGTTGATGATTTTCTTCGGTACGACGATGAATTTAACCACTTTCTTATCGCCAATAAATTCCTTGATATGCGGTAAGGCCAGGACTTGTTCCTGCAAAGCGTCCTTATCGATATCGACGCGACGGTCAGGCGGTCGCGGACCTTGCCATTGATCTGGACAGGCAGTTCGATTTCGTCGACGACGAGAGCCGATTTGTCGACTTCCGGCCAATCCTGGGCATGGACGCTGCCTTCAAAACCGCAGAGCTGCCAGAGTTCTTCCGTAATATGCGGCGTGAACGGTGCCAGGAGCTTGAGCAGGTTCTTGTTGGCTTCCAGGGCAACGGCCTTATGGATGGTCTTGTTAGCGCCGACATAGGCATGCATGGCATTGACGTATTCCATGATCGAGCTGACAGCCGTGTTGAGGCCGTAGTTGCCATCGGTACCGCGGATATCTTCGGTGACCTTGGCCAGGGCCTTAAATTCCTGGAAACGCAGTTCTTTTTCAGCTTCTGTGTAATCCGTCCCATCCTGACCGGCTTTAGCCAGATCCTGGAACTGGTGGACAATGCGCCATACGCGATTCAGGAAGCGGTACGAACCTTCGACGCCCTGGTCAGACCAAGCCAGGTCGCGTTCAGGCGGAGCGGCGAAGAGGATGAACAGGCGGGCCGTGTCGGCACCGTATTTAGCGATGATTTCTTCCGGCGAGACGATGTTGCCTTTGGATTTACTCATCTTGCTGCCGTCGAGGAGGACCATGCCCTGTGTCAGGAGGCGTTCGAAAGGTTCGACGTTGTCAACGAGGCCGGCATCATAGAAGACTTTCATGAAGAAACGGGAATACATGAGATGCAGGATAGCGTGTTCGATGCCGCCGATATACTGGTCGACGTTCATCCAGTGGTTGGCTTTCTCAGGATCCCAGGCTTTTTCATCATTGCGGGCATCGGTGTAGCGGAGATAGTACCACGACGAGCAGACAAAGGTATCGATGGTATCCGTTTCACGCGTAGCCGGGCCGCCGCACTTCGGGCACGTGCAGTGGACGAAGTGTTCACTCGTAGCCAGCGGCGATACGGCACCGGCTGTGAATTTGACGTCTTCCGGCAGCTTGACCGGCAGCTGGTCTTCCGGTACGAGCTGTTCGCCGCATTTCGGGCAGTAGATGATAGGGATCGGAGCGCCCCAATAGCGCTGACGGGAAATGAGCCAGTCGCGCAGACGATAGTTGACGCGGCGTTTTCCTAAGCCCTTTTCTTCCATGTAGTCGATGATGGCTTTCATGGCCTTATGCATTTCCATACCCGTGAAAGGACCGGCATTGACCAGGACGCCGTCTTTGTCTTCATAGGCATGGTCCATTTCTTCCAGCTTCAGTTCGTGGTCTTTCGGCTGCAAGGTAATAATTTTAGGGATGTTGTATTTCGTAGCGAACATCCAGTCACGCTGGTCACCGGTCGGTACGCCCATGACGGCGCCAGTCCCATAATCGTAGAGGACGTAGTTGGTGATCCAGATCTGGACACTCTTGCCCGTGAGCGGATGGACGCAGTCGATGCCGGTATACATGCCGACTTTTTCCGATTCTGTGCTCGTCCGTTCGATATCGCTGGTATTGCGTACTTTTTCGCAGAAAGCTTCCAGTTCGGCCTTCTTGGGATTGTTTTCCAAAAGCTTGTGGACCAAGGGATGTTCCGGCGGCAGGACGACGAAAGTGACCCCATAAATCGTGTCCGGACGCGTCGTGTAGACGGCGACTTTTTCCTTCAGACTGGGGATATCGAAACTAAATTCCAAGCCTTCACTGCGGCCGATCCAGTTCTTCTGCATGGTCTTGACGCGTTCCGGCCACCCCGGCAGGAGCTTCAAGTCTTCCAGCAGGCGGTCGGCATAATCGGTGATCTTGAAGAACCACTGTTTCAGGTCCTTTTTGACGACCGGCGTGTCGCAGCGCCAGCATTTACCTTCGATGACCTGTTCGTTGGCCAGGACGGTGTTGCATTTTTCGCACCAGTTAACTTTCGCTTCTTTACGGTAAGCCAGGCCTCGTTTGTAGAGCAGTTCAAAGATCCACTGCGTCCATTTATAGTATTTTTCATGGCACGTAGCGACTTCGCGGTCCCAGTCATAAGACAGGCCCAGCGCCTTCTGCTGGCGCGTCATGTTGGCGATGTTGCTGTATGTCCATTCTGCGGGCGGGATATTGTGCTTGATAGCTGCGTTTTCTGCAGGCATACCGAAAGCATCATAGCCCATAGGATGCAAGACGTTATAACCGTTCATGCGGCGATAACGGGCAATGACGTCACCAATCGTGTAATTGCGGACATGTCCCATGTGCAGATTCCCCGACGGATACGGGAACATTTCCAATACGTAATACGGCGGCTTGCCGTTGTCTTCGCTGCAGCAGTCGCATTTACTTTCTTCCCATACGTGCTGCCATTTCTTTTCTATTTCCTGTGGAATATACTTTTCCAATTGTGAGAGCCTCCTATCCTGCCCCAGTCAAAATACAGACAGTCTGTATTACAGCGTCTTGAGTATTATTATAGTGGCAGGGCGGCGTCAAGTCAATTCATGTTTTGCAAAACGCTGCCAAAAATGTAACGGTTCAAAGCCCTTGCGCCAGAAAGCGGCACCGCCCAAACCATATGCCTGGACCAGTCCGGCCTTGGCTTTCAAGGATTTTTCATCTTCGAACCAGATCTTGACGGTCCCCGTCGTCAGGGGTAGTTCCAGGTAATAGAGCTGCAGATCGTCATTCCAGACGACATAATCTTTATAAGCCTTGAGGATATCTTCGCTGTCGGCCATGGTCAGGGTGCGGACAAAGAGCTTGCTCTTGCCGCTTCCCTTATGGGCCGAAGACGTCGATGGTGTCGTCGTCAGCTTTTTGGGCGCCGTCTTGATATGGCGCGGCAGGACGCGGCGCTTATACGTTTCCCCGTCAAGTTCGACCGGCATGATGACCGGCTGTTTGACCCGGCGGGCATTTTCCTGTTCTGCCGTCACGACCTGGACCAACATCGGCAAAGCGGGCGTTTCGGCTGCTTCGGTCTTTGCCTCGCCGTATTTCACACCTTTCATCGGCGGTGCGCCGACGACAGCCGGCCAGTCGCGGATATCTTTCGGTAAGTCGCGGCCATCGCTGGATTCATACCACAAGCGCATGTACAGGGCATGCCCAGGAGGACTTTCGAAGGCGGTACGAGATCGATCGTATTCTGCACAGCCCGTTCGACCCAGGGATAGGAAGCGACAGGACCGGCTTTGGCGCTGCTCCGGCCGAACTGGTCATAGGCCATGACCATGAGGTAGTCGAGATGCGGGGCCAGGGCCGCCCGGTCATAGACGAGGGACCAGTTGGGACTGTCCGAAAGAGGCGTGACATCCATGGAAAGCTTGATGCCGTAGGCATGGCAGGCCTGGGAAATCTTGGCTACAAAAGCCGTCAAAGCGTCTTTATCGCTGTAATTGATGTTTTCAAAATCGATGTTATATCCTTTGAAATCATATAATAAAGCGTAGCCGACGAGCTGGCGGACCATGGTATCCTGGAGGCGGCTGTTGCTCAGGATCTGATGGGTCAGTTTGGGGTTAAAATTATTGTCGAGCAAAGGCCACATGGCGTATCCTTTGCTGGTATACGTCGAAGCCAGCATATCGAAGTCGGGATTGCGCAGTTCGATGCCACTTTCAGTCAAGCGGAAGCGCAGGGAGACATGACAGGCTGGTGTGTCTGTAAGGACGGCAGGTTGGCGTCTTCCTTCATGACAGGGTCCCAGAAGAGGACCGTCCCCATCTTCCCTTCTTTCACTGCTGCCGGGGCCGCATCCTGTACCTCGCGGAGTTCCGGTACCGTATGGACGGGCTGGGACGGCGGCAGGAGTTCGTTCTTTTCTGTCGTCCCGTTGCCCAGGACATAGCTGATGCCCAGTGGACGGCGGACATGGCGGATATTGATGGTCCGGCCGCCGCTGACAGCCCGTCCCGGCAAGGTCAGCTGTACATTTTCATTCTGCCAGGCCGTCGAACCGTTCCGGGCCTTCGGCAGGCGGAACCAGTACGTCCCCTTGGCGTGGTCGGCTTCGCGGATGCCGTATTGTTCCAGCGCTTTATCCGAGACGAGCCAGCGGCCCTGTCTTCGACGATTTCTAAATCTTTGATGGCTTCATTGGGAATCGGATTGGACACGACAGGCACACTGAAAGCCGGGTCCGAGCCTTGGCACTGTCGGTGACCGGGCCATTGGCCAAGGAAACAGCGCTCAGGGACAGACAGATCAAGGCGGCCAGGCAGGACGTCCGCATAACATGGTTGTATTTCATCGTCATTTGCTCCTCATGAGGATTGGAAAAAACTCTTCAATCCTGTATAATTCTATGGTAACCGTGAACCTATTCAGGTTCTGTTCACATTGTTTCATTATACCACAACAAAGGGGTGTTTTATATTGCATCAATATCTATTTTTTATCGGTTCTTTCCCGATCCGGGCTTACGGGCTGTTGTTCATGCTGGGCATCGTCTCTGCCGGTATCACGGCTTACTATATCATGAAGCACGACGGCCGGGGCTGGCACGTCCACATCTTTGATTTCACCATGTACTGCGGCCTGTCAGGCATCGTCGGCGGCCGGCTGTGGGACGTCTTCTTCTTCGACTGGCCGTACTACCACAACCACCTGGCAGAAATCCCCTACGTCTGGCAGGGCGGCATGGCCATCCAGGGCGGCCTGCTCTTTGGCGCCGTCGCCGGCATCGTGTATACCAAATACCATCACATCGACACCTGGGCCTTTGCCGACCTCCTGGCACCGGCTATCATCCTGGGCCAGTCCATCGGCCGCATGGCCAATCTCATGAACGGCGACGCTTCGGCCATCCTACAGGCGGTGACTTCGGCATCGTCTATCCCGACACGACGCTGGCTTATCACACCTACGGCAGTCAGCCTTGTGGCCGGCCGAAATCTGGGAAGGCCAGGCCGACGTATTAGTCTTCGTCGCCCTGCTCCTCTACAGCTGCTTTCCTCACAAGAAGGGGCAAGTATTCTGCCTGTACGTCATGCTCTACGCCGTCGAACGCTTCTTCTTAGAATTTCTCCGCGGCGACTACGTCAACCTGACATTAGGCTTGAAATCGGCTCAGATGACCAGCGTCATCGCCTTTGTCATCGCTCTGGTCATTTTCATCGTTCTACAGTTCAAAGGGAATGTGGATGAAAAAATCAGTGGCTAGTGGTTCGTGGTTCGTGGCTCGTGGCCTGTTGGCTGCATCGTAGGGGCCGTCCTGAAAGGCGGCCCGCCTGAATCTCTGTACACGCAAAAGAGGCTGTTGCATTAAGCAAAAACATGTGCTTAATGCAACAGCCTCTTTTGATTTACGGGATTCCCACAAACGGGACGCTGGCGAGTATCTCCTACTTTTCTTCCCGTTCCAGGGCATCTTTCAGGGTATGCCATGCCAGAACGGCGCATTTTACGCGGGCCGGCATGTTGGAGATGTTCTTCAGAGCGATGGCATCTTCCAGTTCTTCCAACTTGTCATCATCTGTGACTTCCCGTTTGATCATATCCAGGAAGAGGTCGACCAGGCGCAGGGCTTCTTTGACGGTCTTGCCCTTGATGAGTCGATCATGATGTCCGCCGAAGCCTGGCTGATGGCACAGCCGTGGCCGGTATAGGCGGCGTCTTTGATGACGCCGTCCTGGATGTCGGCCTGGAGGGTGATGTCATCACCACAGCTGGGATTATGGCCGTGTTCGCTGAGGTTGGCATCTTCCAGGGGATGTTTGTTTTCCTGACACTGATTGTGTTCCAAGATGATGTCGGAATACAATTCGTTCATATTTTCCATGACTCTCTATCTCCTTAGTCTTTAAAACCCATCTGCTTGCGGACGAGGGGCAGTTTTTCCAGGAAGTAATCGACTTCTTCCAGGGTATTGTAGATATAGAAGCTGGCACGGTTGGAAGCTTCTACGCCCAAATGAGCACCTAAAGGCTGAGCGCAGTGGTGGCCTGAACGGATGGCGATGCCGAAGCTGTCCAGGATGGTCGCTGCGTCATGAGGATGGACGCGTCGATGGTGAAGGTGATGACGCCAGTCTTTTCAGCCGGATCCGTGCTGCCGATGATGTGGATATGGGGAATCCTCTTCATCCCTTCCAGGCAGTGGCGGGTCAGTTCTTCTTCATGGGCTTCGATATTGTCCATGCCCAAATCTTCCAGATAGTCGATAGCAGCGTGCAGGGCAACGGCGCCTTCGACGTTCTGGGAACCTGCTTCAAATTTAAAGGGCAGTTCGTTGAACGTCGTCGACTGTTCTTTGACGTATTCAATCATATCGCCGCCGAGGAGGAACGGTTCCATGCCTTCCAAAATGGCTTTCTTGCCGTAGAGGACGCCAGTGCTGGCAGAGCCGCACATCTTGTGGCCGGAGAAAGCGAAGAAGTCGCAGTCCATATCCTGGACGTCGGTCTTCATATGCGGCGTCGACTGCGCGCCGTCGACGATGGCAATGGCACCGACAGCATGGGCTTTGGCGACGATTTCCTTGACCGGGCGTTTCATGCCGAAGACGTTGCTGACGGCGGCAAAGGCGACGATCTTCGTCTTGTCGTCGATCTTGGCCAGGTCTTCTTCGGTGAAGTGGCCTTCTTCGTCGAGGTACATGTAATCGAGTTCAGCCCCGGTCTTCTGGCAGACGCGCTGCCACGTGACCAGGTCGGAATGATGTTCCGAAATGGGAATGACGATCTTATCGCCCTTCTTCAGGCGCGGTTCTGCATAGCTGCGGGCTACGAGGTTCAGCGCTTCTGTCGTATTGCGGACGAAGATGACTTCTTCCGTCGAAGCGGCATTGATGAATTTACGGACTGCTTCGCGGGCTTCGTCGTACAATTCACCGGCTTCGATGCTGAGGACGTGGGCGCCGCGATGGGGATTGCCGTTGTGATGTTCCAGGAGGTCTACGATGGCATGGATGACCTGGTACGGTTTCTGCGTCGTCGCAGCATTATCAAAGTAAACGATCTGATGTCCATTATGGACTTTAGTCAAGATGGGGAAATCTTTGCGTACATTTAGCATGACAATCACCTTTCTTGCGGCAGAACTGCATCTTTTCACGGACAGCCTGGAGCGCTCTATTTTCTAAATCTTTATCGCCCAAAGCATCGATGACCGGGCGGATGTTCGATTCGACGATGATCAGCTGGGCACCGCTTTCGTTGAAGCCGCGGCTCATGAGGTAGAAGAGCTTGTCTTTATCGATCTGGCCGGCACTGGAAGCGTGATTCCCGACGACGTCATCTTCTTTGCAGAGGAGGAGCGTACGGAAATGGAATGGACCTTCGGGCTGAGCAGGATGCACGTATCCGATTCGGAGCCGACAGCCTTCTTGCCGCCGCGGAGGAAGTCGATGGTACCGCGGAAGAATTTCTTCGACGTATCGAGGAGAGCGCCTGTCGTCAGGATATCCGTATTGGTCTTGACGCCCTGTGTCGGAACCCAGTAAGAGAAGTCGACGATCTGGTCGTCATGGCCAAGGTACATGGCCTGGCTGTTAAAATTACTTTCATCCTGCATGAGTCTGTCTTATAGTAGACAATGGCCGCTTTGCCGCCCAATTCGGCACTGACGTAGTCGATGGTGCTTTCTTTGCCGGCATCGCCATAGCGGTGTTCGACGTGGCGGACGTGTTCGCCGTTGAGCTGGACCTTGCTGATTTTGACGTGAGCGCCTTCGCCGGTCTTGACGAAGGTCAGAAAATTGACGGAACCGTCTTCGGCATCGCCGTCAAATTCCAGATAAACGGTCAAGTCGCTGTGGGCAGCCGCTTCGATTTTGAGCTGTGCCGTGAGCTGAGGCATATCGGCGCTGAGGCTGTATTTGAGATGGACCGACCCTTTCTGGTTTTCGCCGACGCTGACGGCGCAGCCGGAATTGGCCTGGTTCAGTGCTTTTTGAAGTTCTTCCGCATTGGAACCCTGGAAATCATTGAGGCCTACAATCTGGTTGCCTTCATAGAAAGCGACAGCTGCTTCGCCATCGTGACGTTCTTCCGGCGTGTAAGCCGGGAGAGCCTGGGCTTTCAAGGGGTCCAATTCCAAGTGATTGACCTTCATCCAGCGGAAGGTCGGACGCGGGAGTTGGTTGTACTGGATTTTTTCTGTCTTTACTGCCATGATGTTCCTCCTCCCCTATTTCAACGAACCTTTGAGTTCGAGATTGATCAGGTTGTTCATTTCGACGGCATATTCCAGAGGCAGGGCTTTGGATACCGGTTCGACGAAGCCCCGGACGAGCATAGCCCGCGCTTCATCTTCGCTGAGGCCGCGGCTCATGAGGTAGAAGATAGCATCATCGGAAATGCGGCCGATGGAAGCTTCATGGCCGAGGTCGATATTGTCGTTCTTGACGACGATAGCCGGAATCGTATCGGACTGCGATTCTTCGTCGAGCATGAGCGATTCGCAGCTGACGTTGGCTTTGGCACCGTCAGCCGGCGGATTGATGACGACACTGCCGCGATAGATGCAGACGCCACCGCTCTTGCTGATGGATTTGGAGTTGATGTTGCTCGTCGTATTCGGCGCATTGTGGACGACTTTCGAACCCGTATCGAGGTACTGGCCCTTGCCGGCAAAGGTGACGCCGGTAAATTCGCAATGAGCGCCTTCGCCCTGGAGGATACTCATGGGATAGAGGCACGACGTGTGGGAGCCGAAGGAACCGGTGACCCAGTTGATAGTGCCGTTCTTGCCGACGATGGCCCGTTTGGTATTGAGGTTGTACATATTCTTGGACCAGTTTTCGATGGTCGAATAGGTCAGGGATGCATCGTCACCGATGAACAATTCAACGCAGCCCGCATGAAGGTTGGCGACATTGTATTTCGGCGCCGAACAGCTTCGATGAAGTGACCTTGGCTCCCTTTTCGACGATAATCATGGTATGTTCGAACTGGCCTGCGCCCGGTGCATTGAGACGGAAATAGCTCTGCAACGGGATGGAGACGTCGACGCCGGCCGGTACATAGACGAAGGAGCCACCGGACCAGACGGCACCGTGAAGGGCGGCGAACTTGTGATCCGTCGGCGGGACGAGCTTCATGAAGTGGGCCTTGACGATGTCTTCATATTTTTCAAGGGCCGTATCGAAGTCGGTGTAGACGACGCCCTGCTGGACCAGTTCGTCCTGGATGCTGTGATAGACGACTTCCGAGTCGTACTGGGCGCCGACGCGGCGAGGGATGTCTTTTCGGCTTCCGGGATCCCAGGCGGTCGAAGGTATCTTTGATGTCGTCCGGTACGTCGTTCCAGTCAGCTTTCATCTGAGCGTTCGGGCGGACGTAGGTGACGATGTTATCCATATCGAGTTCGCTGATATCCGGACCCCAATCAGGATAGTCCATATGGTTGAAGATGTCCAGCGATTTGAGGCGGAAATTGAGCATCCATTCCGGTTCGTGTTTCTTTTCGGAAATTTCGCGGACGATATCTTCCGTCAGGCCGGCATCGGTCTTATAGGAATAGGTGAAATCTTTCTTAAAATTATACATATTGCCGAAATCAGCAAAGGTATCGATTTTCTGACGTTCTTCTGCCAGTTTTTCTTTTTCCTGTTCGACAAGTTTTTCTTTGTTATCAGCCATAGCTGTACCTCCTACTATCCTTTGTATGCGTCGTAGCCGTTGGCTTCAATAGCCTGGATGAGCGATGCATCGCCGGTCTTGACGATCTTGCCGTCGATGAGGATATGAACGAAATCAGGTTTCAAGTGCTGTAAAATTTCACTGTGGTGGGTAATGACCAGGATAGAATTATTTTCATTGTGGTACTTCGATACCGTTTCCGATACGATGCGACAGCATCGACGTCGAGGCCCGAGTCGATTTCGTCGAGCATGGTCAGTTTCGGTTCGAGCATGCACATCTGGAGGATTTCCGTCTTTTTCCGTTCGCCGCCGGAGAAACCATCGTTGACATAGCGTTCGGCATAGGATTTATCCATTTTCAGCTGTTCCATCTGAGCGTGGAGCTTCTTGCGGAACGGCATGATGCGCTGCTGCTGGCCCGATACGGTGCTCTTGGCGTTACGGATGAAGTTTTCAACGGAAATACCCTGGACAGCGATGGGCTGCTGGAAGGCCATGAAGATGCCTGCTTTGGCGCGTTCGTTGACGGGAGCGTCCGTAATATCCTTTCCTTCAAAGAAGATCTTGCCGGCTGTGACGACATATTTCGGGTTACCCATGATGGCATTGAACAGCGTCGATTTGCCGGCGCCGTTGGAACCATGATGACATGTGTTTCGCCTGTGTTGATCGTCAGGTCGAGGCCTTTGAGGATTTCTTTGCCTTCGACAGCGATATGCAAGCCTTCTACTCGTAATAATTCACTCATCAGTATCACTCCTATAAAAGTTATGCGTTTTCTTCTACCCTGTCTGCCAGGATAAAACGCAAATTTCTGTATTGATAAAGTGTACTATTTAGATACACTTACTGAACTGTTCTTAATGTACTCCATAAACGCCATAAAGTCAACCTATTTAGTAGCGTTTCTGGTTATTTTTTATCAAATTTATTATGCATCCACCGGGTCCGTGCCTTGCTATGCATCCAAATCTGCATGACACAGACGACGACAGCCGCCGCCAGCAGGCCTAAGAGACCTGCCGACGGGCCATCGACGGCAATGGCATAAAACAGATAGGCATAGACGACGATCCACAAGAAGACCTTGAGCTTCATGAGTTTCGTCAGCTTATTCACAGGCGCCGCATCCTTCACAGTTTTCTTCGGGATCGCCGAAGAGGCGGGCTTTCTGGCCGCGCATGGCCAGGACAGCCTGGATGTACATGGCACATTCGATGCGTTTCTTCTGGATCTTGCAGCTCAGTTCATACGGCGTCTGGATATTGCCACCGTACTTGATATTGTTGGCATGGCAGCCGCCGCTGCAGAAGAACTTGGCCCAGCAGTCGCAGCAGATGGGCTTGTTGAGGACGTGCATGTCGCGGAAGAGCGGCGGCAGTTCCGTATTGGTCACGCCGTCATAGACATTGCCGATGACGTAGTCGTCCTGGCCGACGAACTGATGGCACGGATAGATATCGCCGTTGGGGACGACACACATGTATTCATGACCGGCACCGCAGCCGCGCAGGCGCTTGGCGATACAGGGACCGCGGTAGAGATCCATGATGAAATGATAGTAAATGAAGGGACGGCCTTCATCCATACGCTTCAAGTAGAAATCAGCCAGGCGGTCATATTCTTCGTAAATGCGGGGCAAATCGTCGTCCGTAATGGCATAGGACAGATCGTCACCGACGACAGGTTCCATGGACAGGCCTTCAAAGCCGAGGTCGGCCATGTGTTCTACGTCTTTGGTAAAATCGAGGTTGTATTTTGTATACGTCCCGCGGACGTAATATTCTTCACCATTGCGATGCTTGGCAGCATAGACCTGATTGTCCGCACAGGTCTTATAGGAGCCGTGGCCACCGGCGTCGGGGCGCATGCGGTCGTGGACTTCCGGACGGCCGTCGAGGCTGAGGATGAGGCTGATGTGGTTATCCGTCAAATACTTGACTTTCGCCGGGTCGAGAAGCATGCCGTTCGTCGTCAGGGACAGTTTGAAGACTTTATCGTGGATTTTTTCCTGTTCCCGGATGTATTCGATGGTCTGCTTGACGACGCCGAAGTTCATCAGCGGTTCGCCGCCGAAGAAGTCGATTTCGCAGTGCTGGCGTTTGCCTTCTGTACTTTTGATAAGCAGGTCGACAGCCCGTTTGGCTACGTCGAAGCTCATGAGTTCCCGCTTGTGCGTATCGTAGTCGCCTTGGGAGGCAAAGCAATACTGACAGCGCAGGTTGCAATCGTGAGCGATATTCAGGCACAGCGACTTGATGACCGGTTCTTCTTCGGCAACGACCTTGAAGTTTTCCGTCATCGGTGCAAAGAGCATTTCCTTTTCGATGAGCCCGTCCAATTCCCCCAGGGTTTCATCTAAATCCTTTTTGTCATAAGTCCCGGCAAAAGCCTGATAGACAGCTTCTTTATTGGTACCGTCATAGACGTCGAGGACATCGTAGGTCATCTTGTCGATGACGTTGATGATGCCGCTGTTTACGTCGAGGAGCATGTAAGTGCCGTTCTGACAGTATTTATGAATCATTGGTTTAATTTCAGCCATGAATAATGTTTCCTCCATACAAAAAGAAGGGGGTGCCGCGCGAGCGACGCCCCTTTTCCTTCACGTAACTTATTTTGTGCAGATCTGATTGCCAACGGTGCAAGAAGTTTTGCAAGCGGACTGGCAGGACGTCTGACATTCGCTGCAGCCAGCGTGCTGTGCCGTCTTCTGGATCGATTCTGTGTTGATCGTAATGATGTGTTTTGCCATGATATTCACCTCTCTATCAATGATTATTCCTTATTTTACCACATTCTCAGTGATTCTACAATATGACAGGATTACAAGAGTTTGAAGCCTTCAAAGAAGAAATTCTTGCCCATGCTGATGACGATGGATCGTTCATCGAATACGTCATTGGTATCGAAGAATACGTCGAAGCCTTTCTTATAAGTGGCATAAATCGAAGTGATGCGACTTAAATAACTGCGGATTTCCTCTGCTGTCACTTCCGGTTCGCCGTCAGAACGCCATTTCTTGTTCTTGAAATTCGCAATCAGCGGCGCGTGAGCGATGACGCGGGAGCGATGCGCCAAAACCCAGTTCCAAACTTCTTCGCCGTACTGCTGCGCTTCCTCTTCATGGCCTTCATCGAGGCCATCGAGAGTGAACAGGACAGGCCGGCCTTCATACATGATTTCATCCATGTAACTGCCTTTGACATATTTTAAATTCACAGAAGCACCCCCTGCAAAATCATGTGAAACATGACGAATATTTATGTCTAACAGTAATCATTGTATCGTGCTTCCGGAAGATTGTCAATAAAAAGAGCTTGCCGCATATGCGACAAGCTCTTTTTAAGTTTGAAGTTAAAAGTTTGATGTTTGATGTGGATGGTTTGAAATTTAAAGCCATCGCTTCAAACGTCATACATCAAACTTCACACATTCAAAAATTAGTCCATTTTTACGAAAGCGTCTTTGTCTGCGCCGCAGGTCGGACATACCCAATCTGCCGGGAGATCAGCGAATTTCGTGCCAGCTGCGATACCGTTGTCTGCATCGCCTTCAGCTTCGTCATAAATGTAACCGCAAATGCTGCATTCGTACTTATCCATGTCTTTTTCCTCCTGAATCAACGTATTAACGAATAATTCTTATTAATTATTTTTGACACGTTTATAATATCATATTGGCCAAAAAAAAGCAAGATTATTTTATGACTTATTTTGCCTGTCTCCCCATATTAATATCGATGATGCCCGACGAGTACGGCGCTACTTCATACTGTCCGAAGACGAAGTGGATATTGCGGCTCTTGTCGAGGTAGAAATCTTCGGATCTTCCGTCAATCCATTGAAATATGACGACAGGACGTGGCCGCTCAAGGTCAGTTTATTCGTGATTTTCTGGAGTGTGAAATACTTTTCATCGCCCGGTTTGACCAAGTCGCGCCAGTTGGTGATGCGCTTTCCCGTCGCCATATCGAAGACGACGCCGGTCTTCCAGCTCGTCGGATGAGCGGCTCTGTCGAAATAGAGATAGCCTTCATCGAGGAAGGACAAATACTTGCCATCGTTCAAGGTGACGGTGTACGTCTTTTCTTCCGTCAATTTGATGCCCTTATCGCCCTGCTGGTCGAAAAAGGTCTTGGCCTGCTGCTGTTCATCGGTAAAATACTGGGCTATCAATTGGGCCGCTCCGGCGTTGTTGGTCATGGTAATGGCCGGGTACTGGATACTGAGGACGCTGCCATCGCTATGGGTATAGACGGCTTTCGGCGCATCCTGGATAAGGCTGGCGAAGCAGCCATGGCAACGGCCCCCATGAGCCAGACGCCGCATAACATGGTAAGGACTTTCTTCTTCATCATAATCCCTCCTCTTTCATTTCTTTCATTATACCATATTTATTGGGTCATTTTCCTCTTTTCATCCGTTCCCAAACGGAAGAAATAATAGACATTTTCCGCAGCCTGGTGGTTCATACCGGCACGGCAGCCAGTTCGTCGATGGAAGCGGCCTTCATGTCGGCCAAAGTCTTGAAAGCCGTCCATAAGCCTTGCGCCGCTTGGGACCGATACCTTCGACATGATCCAAGATGGACACGAGACTGCGCTTTCCCCGAAGATGGCGGTGATAGGTAATGGCAAAGCGGTGGGCTTCGTCGCGGATAGCCTGCAGCAGCTGGAGTTCCGGCGTATGATGACTGAGGATGATGGAATCGCTGCGGCCTTCGACGAAGACTTCTTCGATGCGCTTGGCCAGACTGATGACCGGCGCTTCGCAGCCAGCCTGGCGGATAACCGGCAGGGCCGCATGGAGCTGGCCTTTGCCACCGTCGATGATAATCAGATCCGGTACGGGCCAGTCCTTTTCACCATAGCGCCGTTCCATGATTTCTGCCATGGACTTGAAGTCATCCGGTTTGCCCTGAACGGTCTTCAGTTTGAAACGGCGATACTCCTTCTTAGCCGGCTGGCCGTGCTCGAAGACGACCATCGAGCAACCGTCTCTATGCCTGGGTATGGGAAATATCGAAGCACTCCATCCGCTCCGGCAGGCAAGGCAAATTCAGGATGCGCGCCAGCCTTCGACGGCACCGGTCGTCTTGTCCACGTCGTGCTGCCACTGCAGCCGTTTCTGTTCCAAAAGGCCGCTGCATTTTCAGCAGCCATGTCCAGGAGTTGTTTCTTCGTCCCCCGCTGGGGAATGACGACGGTCACTTTCTTCCCCTTCTGCTGACTCAGACGGCGCTGACAGCCATCCAGGTCCTCCAGGGCCGGCACGACGACTTCGGACGGAATGAAAGTCCCATCGCCGTAATACTGGTCAACGACGGCTTCCATCAAGAACGGAACGTCATCATCACTGCTGTTGTCCAGAGAAAACGTCTCCCGTCCCATGAGCTTGCCCATGCGGACCGTATAAATTTGGACGCATGTCTGCCCGGCCTGGCGAGCCAAACCGATGATGTCCATATCACCACCAGCTGTATTAACGATGTTCTGCTGTTCCTGGATGACGGCAATCGCTTTGATCTGATCGCGGTACATGGCAGCCTTTTCAAATTCCATAGCTTCGGCAGCGTATTCCATCTTCTGCTGCAGCGATTGGGAAACGCCGTTATCCCGGCCTTCAAGGATATCCAGGGCCTGGCGGACGCGGATCCCGTAATCGGCTTGGTAATATAGTGAACACAGGCGCATCGCAGTGATGCAAATGGTACTGCAAACAAGGCCGGTCCGTCGGCATAGTCCGGCACGACCGGATGTGGTAGGCCCGCTGCATGAGCTTCAGGACGCGGTGGACGGCTGTCGAATCGGCAAAGGGGCCGAAATAGCGGGCGCGTCGCGGCTGACGCGGCGGGTCATGAAGATGCGCGGGTAATCTTCCTGGACGGTGACCTTGATATAGGGATAGGTCTTGTCGTCGCGGAGCATGATGTTGTAGTGGGGATGGTATTTCTTGATGAGCGTATTTTCCAGGATGAGGCTTCCATTTCCGTAGCGACGACTATCGTTTCCAAGTCCACAGCATGGCTGACCATGGCCGCTACTTTCGGCGCCTGTTGGCATCGTGGCGGACATAGCTGGTCACGCGGTTGCGCAGATTGACGCTTTGCCGACGTAAATGATTTTCCCCTTCTCATCTTTCCAGAGATAGACACCGGGCTGGGTCGGCAGGTTACGGACCTTTTCCCGGACGGCTTCGCTGACAGCCATGGCTTATTCTCCCTTCTCGCCGGCCATGAGGGCTTGGTGCGTTCCAGGACGGGCTTGAGGAATTTTCCCGTATACGAAGCTGGTACCTGGCAGATTTCTTCCGGCGTTCCCGTGGCGACGACGGTCCCGCCGCCGGCACCACCTTCGGGACCGAGGTCGATGAGATAGTCTGCCGTCTTGATGACGTCCAGATTGTGTTCGATGACGACGACGGTATCGCCGCCGTCAACGAGCATCTGCAAGACGTCCATGAGCTTGTGGATGTCCGCCGTGTGCAGGCCCGTCGTCGGTTCATCGAGGATATACAGGGTCCGGCCGGTACTGCGTTTGGACAGTTCCGTCGCCAGTTTGACCCGCTGGGCTTCACCACCGGATAAGGTCGTCGCCGGCTGGCCCAGGCGGATGTAGCCCAGACCGACCTGCTGCAGCGTCTTCAACTTATTGACGATGCGCGGGATATTTTCAAAGAACTGGCAAGCATCGTCAACGGTCATGTTGAGGACGTCGGAAATATTCTTGCCCTTGTATTTGACTTCCAGCGTTTCCCGGTTATAGCGGGCACCGTGGCAGACTTCGCAGGAACGTAGACATCGGGCAGGAAATTCATTTCGATGCGGATGATGCCGTCACCCTTGCAGGCTTCACAGCGGCCGCCTTTGATATTGAAGCTGAACCGGCCGGCTTTGTAGCCGCGCACCTTGGCTTCTGCCGTCTGGCTGTAGAGCTGGCGGATGGCATCGAAGACGCCCGTATACGTGGCCGGATTGGACCGCGGCGTCCGACCAATAGGCGACTGGTCGATGTTGATGATCTTATCGATGTATTCGACGCCTTTCAAGTCCTTGAACTTGCCCGGCCGGTGCGGCGTTCCGTAAACGGCCTCAGCCATGCCCTTGTACAGGATTTCATTGACCAAGGTCGACTTACCCGACCCGGATACGCCTGTAACGACAGTCAGGGTCCCGATGGGGATGGACACGTTATATGTTTTAAATTGTGTTCGGCTGCGCCGATGATTTCCAAAAAGTTCCCACTCCCCAGCCGCCGGGCTTTCGGGACGGGAATGTACTTGGTCCCCTTCAGGTACTGGCCCGTCAGTGACTGAAAGCAAGCCATGATATCTTCGGCCGACCCTTGGGCGACGATGGTGCCGCCGTGTTCCCCTGCAGCCGGACCGATATCGACGATATAATCGGCAACCCGCATGGTATCTTCGTCGTGTTCGACGACGATGAGTGTATTGCCCAGGTCGCGCAGGCGCTTGAGGGCTTCCAGGAGCTTGTCGTTATCCCGCTGATGCAGGCCGATAGACGGTTCGTCCAGGATGTAGAGGACGCCGACCAGGCCCGAACCGATCTGGGTCGCCAGGCGGATTCGCTGGCTTCGCCGCCAGACAGGGTCCCGGCCGTCCGCGACAGAGTGAGATAATCGAGGCCGACGGTCTGCAGGAAATTCAGGCGGGCCTTGATTTCCTTGAAAATCTGTTTGCCAATGAGCTGCTGCTTTTCCGTCAATTTCAAGCTATCGAAGAAGGGAATCATATCGCTGACAGGCAAATCCGTCAATTCAGCGATGTTCAAGCCGCCTATCTTGATGGCCAGCGCTTCGTGGCGCAGGCGCGTGCATGGCAGGTCGAACAGGGCTTGACGGTCATGAATTGTCCGAACTGGTCGCGCATCATATCCGATGAAGCCTCGCGGTAGCGGCGGCGGACCATGGGCAGGACGCTTCAAAAGTCGTCGAGAACTGCTTTACCTGGCCGCGCAGGTTCTCATATTCAAAGACGCACAGGTCATCAGAACCGTCCATGAGTTTTTCCTGCAGTTCTTCCGGCAAGTCGTCGTAACAATTATCCAGGGTAAAGCCATAAGGCCGCAGGAGACCGCCGAGCTGGCGCATGAACCACGAATCAGGATTACTGCTGAGAGCCGCTACAGCGCCGTCGGCAAAGGATTTCTTGCGGTCCGGCAAAACGAGGCGGGCATCGACTTCCATGGTACTGCCGATACCGGAGCAGGCCGGGCAGGCCCCGAAGGGACTGTTGAAAGAAAAGAGATGCGGTTCGATTTCCGGCAGGCTGACGTGGCAGTCCGGGCAGGCGAAATGCTGACTGAAAGTCAGGACTTCTTTCGTAGCCATGCGGAAAATATGGACGATGCCATCGGCCAGTTTAGCCGCCGTTTCCAAAGAATCAGTCAGGCGCGTCAAGATGCTGTCCTTGATGACCAGGCGGTCGATGATGACGTCGATGGTATGCTTCTTGTTCTTATCCAAGGGAATATCGTCGGACAAGAGATAGACTTCGCCGTCGACGCGGACGCGGACATAGCCGTCCTTGACCAATTTGGCCAGGAGTTTCTGATGGGTCCCCTTGCGGCCGTCGACGACAGGGGCCATGACCATGACCTTTTCGCCTTCGCCGAGGGCCATGACAGCATCGGCCATCTGCTCGATAGTCTGCTGGCGGATGGGCTTGCCGCATTTCGGGCAATACGCTTCGCCGACGCGGGCATAGAGCAGGCGCAGGTAATCGTAGATTTCCGTAACCGTCCCGACGTCGACCGGGGATTGCGGCTCGTCGTCTTCTGGTCGATGGAAATAGCCGGCGACAGGCCTTCAATGTAATCGACATCGGGCTTATCCATCTGGCCCAGGAACTGCCGGGCATAGGCCGACAGAGATTCGACATAGCGACGCTGGCCTTCGGCGTAAATCGTATCAAAAGCCAGGGACGACTTGCCCGAACCGGACAGGCCCGTAAAGACGACGAGCTTGTCCCGGGGAATCTTGACATCGATGTTCTTTAAATTGTGCTGACGCGCACCTTTAATGACAATATATTTATCTTGCACTTCGTGCCTCCCATTTGAGTTTGAAGTTTGATGTTTGAAGTTTGATGTAAAACAGCCCATTGCGACCGGCGGCCTGCGTTTTATCGCTTTTTCGCATCCGGCCGCTTGATCTTGCGGCGATAGCGGCGCTTGGGCATGTCGGCACCCTGCATGTCTTTGGGCAGGGTGTCGTCGTGGCTCATGTCGGCCAGCTGCTGGCGCAGTTCCCCTAAGCGGTCGCGCAGTTCCGCCGCTTTTTCAAATTCCAGATTCTTCGACGCTTCCTTCATCTGCAAGGTCATGGTCTTGATGACCTTATTCAGGGCTTCGCGGGTCATCTTGCCGCCTTTCTTCCCTTTCTGGCTGCCATAGGCGCTTCATCTTCAGCGACTTTCGTCAGTTCGATGAGGTCGACGACGTCTTTTTTTGACCGACTTCGGCGTAATATGATGTTTTTTATTATAAGCATCCTGGATTTCCCGGCGGCGCTGGGTTTCTTCCATAGCCTTGGCCATGGAATCGGTGATCTTGTCGGCATACATGATGACCGTGCCGTTGACGTTCCGCGCTGCCCGGCCCATGGTCTGAATGAGCGACGTTTCCGACCGCAGGAAGCCTTCCTTATCGGCATCGAGGATGGCTACCAGCGAGACTTCCGGCATATCCAGGCCTTCGCGCAGGAGGTTGATGCCGACTAGGACGTCGAAGACGCCGGCCCGCAGGTCGCGGATGATGTCGGCCCGTTCGATAGTAGCGATATCCGAATGGAGATAGCGCACGCGGACGCCCATTTCTTTCAGGTAGTCCGTCAAATCTTCGGCCATCTTCTTGGTCAGCGTCGTCACCAGGACGCGTTCGTCCTTTTCCGTACGCTGGCGGATTTCCCCCAACAGGTCATCCATCTGGCCGGCAATGGGACGGACTTCCACGTTCGGGTCCAACAGGCCCGTCGGCCTGATGATCTGCTGGGCCAGATTGGTCTGGACTTCCATTTCATAGGGCCCTGGCGTAGCGCTGACGTAGACGATCTGATTGATGCGTTCGACAAATTCTTCAAATTTCAAAGGCCTGTTGTCCAGAGCGGATGGCAGGCGGAAACCGTATTCGATGAGGTTTTCCTTACGCGACCGGTCGCCGGCGTACATGGCCCGCAGCTGGGGCAGGGTGACGTGCGATTCATCGACGAGGATGAGAAAATCATCAGGGAAATAATCGAGGAGCGTATACGGTGCCTGGCCGGGCTTGCGGCCGGCAAGATGGCGCGAATAGTTCTCGATACCTGAACAGTAGCCCATTTCTTCCATCATTTCCATGTCGTAACGAGTGCGCTGTTCCAACCGTTGGGCTTCCAGCAAGTGACCGCCGTCTTTCAGCACCTTCAGCCGTTCGTCCAGTTCCTGGCGGATCGTCCCCAAGGCCCGTTCCATCTTGTCCTTGGTCGTGACATAATGGCTGGCCGGATAGATGGCGACGTGCTTGCGTTCGGCAATGACTTCCCCGGTCAGGACATCGACTTCGGTCAGGCGGTCGATTTCGTCGCCGAACATTTCGATGCGGATGACGGAGTTGTCGAAAGCCGCCGGAAAGACTTCGATCGTATCGCCGTGGACGCGGAAAGTCCCGCGTTCGAGGTTCATGTCGCTGCGGCTGTACTGGATATCGACGAGCTTATGCAAGATCTCTTCCTGCGATTTTTCCTGCCCCAGGCGCAGGGATACGACGAGTTCGCTGTAATCTTCCGGGTCACCTAAGCCATAGATGCAGGAAACGGAAGCGACGATGATGACATCGCGCCGTTCAAAGAGACTCATCGTCGCCGAGTGGCGCAATTTATCGATTTCATCGTTGATGGACGCATCTTTCTCGATATACGTATCCGTCGAGGCAATATAGGCTTCAGGCTGATAGAAGTCATAATAGCTGACGAAGTAGCCGACTTCATTATCGGGAAAGAAGGATTTAAATTCGCTGCACAACTGGGCTGCCAAGGTCTTGTTGTGAGCGATGACCAAGGTCGGTTTCTGGACGGCTTCGATGAGCTTGGCCATGGTGAAAGTCTTCCCGGTACCGGTAGCCCCGACGAGGACCTGGGCCCACTGGCCGGAACGGACGCCTTCCGCCAGGGAGGCGATGGCCTCGGGCTGATCGCCCATCGGTTCATACGGGGCGACGACGTGAAAGGGATGAGACGTATCGTAATCTTTATTGTAATGGGACATATCCATAAGCGTTACCTCTTTTTAGGGCCCTTCTTCCAGTTCCTATAGAGAGACCAGGGCCAGAGAACCGTAACCAGGACGGTAAAGGCAAAACCTGCGTCCGACCAGTTGCGGGTAAACAAGACGAAATACGACCAGGCCAGGGCGGCAAAGCCGACGAGGTACAAGACCCAGGTACGAGTATCGAGTCCGTGGACAGGTCCCTTCTTCTTTTTAGGCTGTGCCGCTGCCGTCGTCCCTTCCGGAACAGCCGCAGTATGGCTGGCTTTTTTGCGCCGATTTTTGCGTGACATAGTAGTCCTCCTTATTTGTTGACGATTTTTCCGATATTCTTCAATTCAATGGACAAGGTCCCGTCGGGATTATTGATGAACTGGATGAAATCGGTATTTTCGATGTATTCTGAGGGAAAGGTAATTTCAATGCCTGTATCGGTCTTGATTTTATGGCTGCGGCCGGCTTTCTGGGCATATTCCTTTTCGATGGCCACGGCCTCGGGCAGTTTGGCTTCTTTGATTTGCTCTTCAAATTCCCGCTGCAGCACTGGCGAATCGCCGAAGACATCGCTGCCCAGGTCCTGGGGTGAAAAAGAATCGGCTGTTTCAGCATTTTCTACGAGATAGGTCTTGGCCTTCGACAAGGCTTCAACCGTACTGGCTCCGTGTTCTTCAGCCACTTTCTCGGCAATCTTGCTGACGACTTTCACGGCTTCCTTGCTGGAAATGACCGACGTACACTGCAAGAGCTTGTCCGGCAGGAGATAGACGTCTTCGCCATCCATTTTCCGCTTCTTGTCGACGAAATGGATGGAAAAATCACTCAGCCTGATGAGGACATAGGCATCGGCTTTCTGCGCCGTCCCGGGCAAGATGGCGTAATGCTTGATGAGCTTGTTGTATACCGTCCCTTCGTCGTCGAGGATCTGATGGGTATAGGCCGTCTTGTTTTCCAGCATGAGGATGCCTACGTTGCGGACATCGTCGTCATCCTGGAAATCAATGACCAGGAGGTCCGTCGATTCCGGTTCGTCGCAGTGAGCCAGGAGCTGATAGAGTTCACGGGCCGTCTGGGATGCCAGGTCGTCGAAGGTCATCGTCCCGTCGACCAGAGCCTGCAACTTCATCTGAAAGGCACTGGTCGCATAGAAGACGCCTGTCTTCTGGGCGGCATCGCCGATGATGCGGTTCAGCCGTTTGCTGACGTATTCGTAGACGACATCGCTGCTGAAATCGAGGTCTTTCTGGGATACCACGCAGACATTAGTGTTGAAATCAAAAATATGGAGTACTGCTTTATTGATCATCATAATGAGTATTCATCCTTTACGCTTGTTTTCGTAATTCAAAGACACTGGCTTCTCGTGAACAGAGGACGCGGAAAGGCAGCCAGTGGCCCGTACCGCGGTTGACATAGCCCTTGCAATCGCCTTTCTGGAACAGGCCGCGGAGGTATTTGAAGCCTAGAGCCGTGACCAGAGGCGCAATGGGCGCGAACTGGGCGCCATGCGTATGACCACATAAGGTCAGAGGGATGTGATGGGCAAAACCTTCGTCGATAAAAGCCGAATGATGGGCCAACAAGACGACGAAAGCGTCTTCCGGTACGCCTGCCAGTGCGTCGCGGACATACTGTTCCCGTTCTTTGGCAAAGGCTGCATCGCCCTTGGCAAAGCTGTAATCAGTGGCGGCGATATAGAAAGACCGTCCGTCGCGGCCATTGCAGCCTTTCAGCCCCTGGCCACAGCCACGGCTGGCTTGGAAAGCCGAATTGCGCAGGACCCGGATTGGCGTCTTATCGAGCATCGTCGTAATCGCATCGAAGCTGCGGTAATACTCATGGTTGCCGTAACAGAAGTCGATACCGTCAGGGAAACGGCTGGCATTAGCTTCGATAATGGCCTGAGCTCTGGGCAGCAGAGCCAGTTCGTCGATGAAGTCGCCTGTAATTTCCAGGCGGTTCACGCCCTGTGCTGCAACGGCATCGAGGGCTTCCTGCAATCTCCGAGGACTAAAAAAGAGCCCCATGTGCAGGTCAGAGAGCTGACCGATCTTATAGCCATCGAGATAATCGGGCAGATTCTTGTATTTCAAGACATGATAGGTCGTATCCAAATCGCGTTCGCCTAAGAAATTGCCTGCGCCACTGGTGGCGAAAGCCGCCACAGGAATCAGCGCCGCCAAACCTTTGAGGAAAGACCGGCGCGTCACGCCCGCCGAGCGCCGTTGACGCCGTTTCCGGCGGCGCGGGGCCGGCAAAAAAGCGGGCTATGGCGACGACGACCAGACAGGGAAAGGCTAAGAGACAGGCCAGCAGCCAGATCAACCGGCCATGGCCTTGCGGTCGTATAAGCATCCAGCCCGATGCGACAAGGCTAGGAAAGAGGTCTTCATAGTGATAAAGGCCGCTGCTGACAAGATGGCCAACAGCGCCATCACCAAGAGCAGCAGCCAGCGATGGCCCGTGCGGACAACATAATCCCATAACAGCGCCGAGACGACGCAGATACAGGATGTAAGGACCATGAAATTAATAAAAAAAAGCCCTTTCATCAATTATACCATGGCAGTGATCTTCCCATGTGGCCCAGCCAGGGCAAGGACGCATAATCTTTACAGTCAATCCACTGCCAATCCTCCTCTTCTTCGAGTTTTCCTTGCGTGATGCAACCTTCATAAATTGTCATCTGCCAGGTCTTATGCGAAAAGATGCTCTTCAAAGAGCCTACCGGTTGGTCATCAGCGGCCAAAGTCAGCCCTTTTTTCGCCAAGAGCTGACAGACGGCACGCAAGCCGTCCTCTCCCTTCCCCTGGGCATTAGGAAATTCCCACATCGACGCCAGCAGGCCCGTCGGCGGACGGCGATGAACGAGCCACTGTTTCCCCTTACGGACGACGACGACAGTAATATCTTCGACAGGCGATTTCTTCTTGACCAGGCGGATGGGCAGCTCACATTCTTTCCCAGCCCGATGAGCCAGGCAGAGCTCTTGTAAAGGACAGTCGGGACAGCGAGGATGCTTAGGGATGCAGATCATAGCCCCTAAGTCCATGAGAGCTTCGTTAAAGGCTCCAGGCGCTTCGTCCGGAAGTTGCTCTGCTACGAGGGCTGTGACTTTCTTCTTGACCGGTGTCGACAAGATATTTTCTTCAATATCATAGAGGCGGGCAAAGATGCGCAGGACGTTGCCGTCGACAGCCGGTTCTTTCTGTCCATAAGCCAGGCTTAAAATAGCGCCGGCTGTATAATCGCCAACGCCTTTCAAGGATTGCACGTCTTTTTTATTTTCCGGTACGTGGCCGCCGTATTTGGCCTGTACTTCCTGGACGGCCTGGTGGAGATGGCGGGCCCGCGAGTAGTAGCCCAAGCCCTGCCACTGCCGCAGGACTTCATCTTGAGAAGCCGCCGCCAAGGCGGAGATGGTCGGAAAATGGTCCATCCAGCTGTCATAATAGGGGCGGACTGTTTCGACTTTCGTCTGCTGCAGCATGATTTCCGAGACCCAGACCTTATACGGATCCCGCGGCGTTTCATCGCGCCAGGCAGGTCCCGGCCATGGGCGGCAAACCAGTCGAGGAGCAGCGGGCTCCAATGTTCTTTCTTTATATCCATATAAATAAGCCTCTTTCTTTCTACACTATTAACTACTAGTATAGAAATCCAGAGGCTTTTTGTCAAACACGTGTTCTCTAAGTTTCATCACGTTTCAGAATGGGCACCGCCGCGGAGACGCAGGTCCTCTTTCTTAGGCTGCACAGCTTGGCGTCCTTTCTGATACTTTTCATCACTATGGTGCGGCGGAGACTCGTGACTTTAGTCATGAGAGGAGCCGCACCTCCCCTTCTTTCAATAATAAATAATAGACTTTTAGCAAAAAAATTATGATATAATAATTTTGATGAAGTAGTATAGATTTTAGAAAGGCAGGTAAAAAATGTCTAACCTAACTAAAACGATAAAACTTCGTATACACGTTACTCCCGAACAAGAGACGCTGTTCCGTCAGATGACGGAACAATACCGTCAGGCTTGTAACTTCGTGTCGCAGTACATCTT
>ENA-OQBT01000055-OQBT01000055.1-human-gut-metagenome-genome-assembly--contig:-NODE-55-length-69548-cov-8.228490_pt1 | contig 69548 bp, 74 predicted proteins | sample MGYA00242749_ERZ504557 | MGnify/ENA primary metagenome ERZ504557 (study PRJEB26092, sample SAMD00036243) | human gut metagenome | host: Homo sapiens | study: EMG produced TPA metagenomics assembly of...
AAGAAAAAAAGAAAATGGATGGTGTTATTTATAATATTCCGGGAAAAGCTCAGGTTACCGTATTCACTCCAACAAACGTTATTTTGACGGAGAACTACCTGTTACACAATTTGGAACAACGGAATGTCTGGTAGATAACCTTTTTAATAAAAAAGTAAACACACGAGTGATCTTTAATCCTAATACCGGAGGAATTGTGAAGATTGATAAAGACTAAAACTTCATCTCACCCCTATATAGCAAAATGAGGGTATCCAGTGCATGGATACCCTCATTTTCACTAAAAGACAATCAATTATTTTTTGATATTTGGTTCCTCCAATCCATACCCCTTTTTCTTATTCTCACCTTTCAGCCACAAAGCAAAGAACAACGCAGCCACACCAAAGCCTGCAAATATCCACATGGGAAGTGTATAATCATAAGTCTGCATCCCATCTACTACCGGTCCTTTGCAATACTCATTCAAGACAAAACCAATCAAGGCAGGCACACCCATCAACCCCCAGTTTTGTACCCAGAAGATCAAAGCGTAAGCTGTACCCAACTGCTTTTCCGGAATAATCTTAGGAACAGAGGGCCACATAGCCGATGGCACCAAAGAAAAGCCAATCCCCAATATAATCATAATGATAGTAGCAAACCACCATACATTCAAGATAGGTAACGCAAACATTGTATGAACAAAAATCAACAGCACAGAACCGATGATCATCAGCGTAGCTCCCTTGCCTATCCGATCATACACATTACCGAAAAGCGGAGTAAGGAACAAAGTTCCCAATGGTAACAGACTAGGAATAGTACCTGCCAATTCCGGATCTACATTATATTTCTGCACCATCAGGTCTGTGGCATATTTCAAGAAAGGGAATACGGCAGAATAAAACAACACACACAGCAACGCAATCAGCCAAAATCCTTTATTGGTTACAATCAACCAAATATCTTTCATACGGAAAGGCTCTTCAGGTTCCGCCCCTTCCTCTTCTAAAGAAGCATCCAGTTTCTTGTCATAGAAAGTATAAATAAAAAATGCTATCGTACCAATACAAAGCATAGTAAGGCACAGCAACAATGGAGCAGGGATATTAGGATGGAACACACCCTCATCATCAGTAATTCCAAAGAAAGTAGCGATAGGAACCGTAACAGCCAAAGCCAGCATAGTGCCTAAACGAGCTGTCGCCATCTCCATGCCCATGGCCAAAGCCATTTCTTTTCCTTTGAACCACTTCACAATAATTTTTGAGACCGTGATACCTGCAATCTCTACACCGACACCAAATATAGCATATCCCAACGCAGCCATTCCTACCTGGGTTTTCATTCCAAGCAAAGTGCTTCCCTCAGCAAATGTAGTAGAAATAGCATAATATTTTAATCCACAGCCCAACACCATCAAAAGGCATGCTCCCATCCCAGTAAAACGCACTCCCATCTTATCCAGAATGATACCACCGATAATAAGCATAAAGGCAAAAACATTGAACCAACCGTATGCACTGGTAAAAATACCATAATCCAGACTATCCCACAGCAGCTCCTTTTCAAGCATCGGTTTTAAGGGGGACATTACATCGGTCAAAAAATAACCGCATAGCATGGTGAAGGCCACCAGCGCCAACACACTCCACCGAAGAGCCTTGGAGTCATTGAGTTTTTTTTGAATTTGTTCTTTCATTCTTTTATAAGATTTTTGATTAATAGTTTTTCATGTTCAGCTTACAAAGATACAGTTTTTTAGGTAGAGAAGCCTCTTTCCATAAAAAAGTTCTATCTTTGCGTGACGATTAAATCGTTTTATTGTAGGAAATCGTCATAAAATTACTTTTTATAAACTTAACTTTATTGATCATGAAAAAAAGCAAAACATTTCTTGTTTGCGCCACGTTGAGTGGCAGCGTCTTATTTTCATCATGCATCGGTTCTTTCGGATTATGGAATAGTTTGAAAGACTGGAATCAGGGAGTAAGCAACAAGTTTGTCAACGAACTTATCTTTCTCGCTTTCCATATTGTCCCTGTTTATGAAATTGCTTATCTGGCGGATGTATTGGTTTTAAATTCCATCGAATTCTGGAGCGGTTCTAACCCTACAGCTTCTATCGGTGAAGTAAAAACAGTGCAAGGAGAAAATGGCGAATACTTGGTTAAAACCAACGAAAACGGTTATACCATTACCAAAAAAGGAGAAGACAAATCTGTAGATTTGGTCTACAACAAAGAAAACAATACATGGAACGCTGTTTCTGGCGAACAGAGCTTCGAACTTGTGAAAATGAACGAAGACGGGACAGCTACTTTGAGCCTGCAAAACGGAACCTCCATGACTGTCACTCCTGATGCACAAGGTATTGCTACCGCAAGAATAGCTATAGGAAACTCTTTGTTTTTTGCAGCAAGATAACAAACACAACATCATTTAAACACAAAGAAAAGAAGTTGTCCATGCAAACAACTTCTTTTCTTTCATAAAACAATACTACTATGAAGAAGCAAATCATGCTAGGCGGCCTGCTCCTATTATTAGGCTCCTGTGCCCCCCAAAACAAGGCAAATGCCCCGAATGCAATTGACATTGCCGCAAGTCTGGAACACCTCACAGAATTAAAGATCTCCCAATTGGGAAAACAGATCCGTTATATCCTTTTAGAAACAACAGACTCATCCCTGATTGGCAACTCTTATTCCATCAAACTATCTAAAGGCCGTATCTTTGTCTCTACCAACGGACGATGCCTGTCATTCGACAAACAAACCGGAAAATATCTTGGCAGCATCGGGCACAAAGGGGAAGATCCAAAAGGATACAGCAATGCCAACTGCTTTATTCACCCCCATACCAACAATCTCTACTTTTATCGCCAACCCGACAAGTTGGTAAAATACGACACAAAAGGTAATTATCTAGGGCAAGTAAACCTGCCACAAAAGATTTCCCCATCCCTTTACTTCACTTTTTCCGACTCCCTTATTCTTGCTCATTATGGAGAAGGAATAGGACAACCGCAAGCAAGTGCGTTACTTTACTTCAACGAACAGGGAGAAATAAAAGACTCATTGCCGGAATTTGCCAATCCAGGTAACCCTATGGGCATGGATCAGATATCCAGCATCAACGTATTCAAGCAATTACCCGGCAACGCTAACATAGGAGGATTAATATATATAAATTACCAGAATGGAACAATGACCGTTCTTCCTATAGACCAGCCTTCACTTTGGCTGAGTAACGGCAGCATACGTTTCAGAAAAGCGTTCAATGACACAATCTATGACATCAAAGGACACGAAGCTACTGTCCATACCACCTTCCATACCAGACAATGGCATTTCCCAGCTGAGAAAATGGGACAAAAAGAAGATACAGACAAATACATCGTTATAACCAGTATTCTGGAAACTCCCAACCATCTCTTCTTTATATCTCTACAAGGATTATACGATAAGAAAAAACCGTTCTACGGTATTTACGACAAAGAAAAACATATTACTTATATGAATGATGCCACTGTGGGGCTGACAGATGACCTGACGCATTTCATGCCTTTCTATCCCATCACTTGTACAGAAGAAGGAGAGTATGCCACTTTATTGGAGATAGGGAAAATAGACGAATGGATGGATAAAAATCCGGGAATTGTCCAAGAAGGAAAGCTAAGCTTTTTACAGGAAATCAATGAAGAATCTAATCCGGTTTGTGTTATAGTAGGACCTTGACAACCATAAAAGAACGCTGCTTTCCTCACGGAGAGCAGCGTTCTCTTTCTTCAACACGTTGAAGATAACAGTATGCTAAATTAGTCACGACCTCCACCCAATGCCTGATAGAGATTGATTACGCCTTGCATTTCAGTAAAACGGTTAGCAACCTGAGTTAACTCCGCATTAAGCAGAGTCTGCTGAGCCGTCAAAACTTCCAGATAAGTTGTATTCCCATGTTGCATCAGCAAAGAGGTACTTTCCAAAGCTTTATTTAATGAATTTATTTGTTTATCATAATAAGCTGATTTATCACGGGCCGTCTGATATTTCACCAAAGCCTCGTTCACTTCACTTCCTGCATTCAACAAAGCCTGTTGAAAACTCAGTTTTGCTTCTTCTTGCTGAGCTTTAGCTATCTTTAGCTGTGCTATGTTCGCACCTTTATTAAAAAGTGGCTGGGTTAACGAAGCTACCGCCGTTGCAATGAACTTGCCCGGATTGACAATCATACTTCCTGCAGAATTAGTCCATCCCGCACTTCCACTTAAAACAATAGAAGGATAAAAGGCGGAACGAGCCTGATTTGTGGCATAGAAAGCTGCTTCCAACGAACGCTCCGCACTGCGTACATCGGGACGGTTGGCAAGCATTTGCACAGGGATGCCTACCGGGAAATGTTCCTTCAACATGTAAGAGCTGTCCCATGTGCCGTTCTCTTAATAGCATGAGGAGGTTCAGCCAACAACAACGACAAACTGTTTTCTACCTGGTTAATTTGTTCTTTCAGATCAAGAACTGAAGTACATATAGTATAGTATGTAGCTTCCATTTGTGAAACGGCAGCTTCATTTGCCAATCCGGCTTCCATCAGAGCACGGGTCGCATCTACGGTTTCTTTCCAAGACTTTTCAGTCCGGACAGAGATGACCAGCTGATTGTCCAGCATCAGCAAGGTATAGTAAGTATTAGCTATACCGGCTATCAGCTGTGTCCGGACAGCCTGTTTATAGTCACGGCTCTGTTCCAGCAATGCTTTCGCCTGGCGTTTCGCATTACGGATACGGCCGAAAATATCAATTTCCCAACTTGCCGCGACTGGTAAAGTATAAGTTTGTGCAGCTTTTCCTTTGTCAAAACTACTTGCTGTCCCCTGAGGTGACAGAGCGAAAGAAGGCAGATAAGCCAATTTGGCTGACAGCATAGCAGCTTCCGCCTCCTTCACACGCCATTGTGCTGACTGCAAATCCGTATTGTTCCGCAAGCCTTGCTCTATCAATTCCTGAAGCCGCGGATCAGTAAAAATCTCCTGCCAGCTCAGATTGCCGATATTATCCACGGTATCAGCAACCGCCACCTCTTCCCCATACAAATTATCGGGCACTTCGGTTGCAGGTTTATATTTGGTATATATGCCGCAGCTACTCAGTGTGAGTGCTGCGACAGTCAGAGTGATGATCTGTTTTTTCATTTTTTCTCTTCGTTTTTGCTTTCAATGTGGTGTTGTCTTTCTTCTTTTGCTTCTACACATTCCTCTTGAATCTGCCAATCGGCCGCCGGCTGAAACTGAATAGGACGTACCTTTTCCTGTAAATATTGGAATACGATAAACAAAGAAGGTACAATAAACAGCAACGCCAGCGTACCGATCACCATACCACCCACAGTACCTGTTCCCAGTGAACTGTTTCCATTAGCACCTACTCCACTGGCAACCATCAACGGGAACAGACCGAAAATCATTGTTCCAGCCGTCATCAAGATAGGACGCAAACGGGCTTTGGCGGCAGAAAGTGCGGCGGAAGTCAGACTCATACCTGCCTTACGACGCTCGGCGGCGTACTCGGTCAACAAAATGGCAGTCTTAGCAAGCAAACCAATCAACATAATCAAACCAGTCTGCAAATAAATATTGTTCTCCAGTCCCATCATCTTTGCAAACAGGAAGCTACCCATCAACCCAAACGGAACAGACAACAACACTGCAAACGGAATGAGGAAACTTTCATAAAGTGCACTTAAAATCAGGTAAATCATCAAGAAACAGATAGCAAAGATGATAATGGTAGTACCTCCTTGGTCGGTCTCTTCACGAGTAATACCACCAAAATCGTACCCAAAACCTTTGGGAAGTGCCTGTACGGCAGTTTCCTGAACGGCACGGATAGCATCACCGGTACTATACCCTTCGGCAGGCATTGCATTTACAGCAATAGAGTTGAACATATTAAAACGGCTCAACGATTCTGCCCCATAACTGCGGGTCAATGTCACAAACTGGCTGAGAGGAGCCATCTCGCCATTAGACATACGCACAAAGATATTATTCAATGAGCTTTCATCCACACGATATTTCGGATCTGCCTGAATCATAACCTTATACACTTTAGAAAAACGATTAAAATTTGAGACATACTGCCCACCATAATAGCCAGACAATGTGCTTAGCACAGCATCCGGAGTGATACCGGCACGCTTACATTTGGACGCATCCACTTCTACCGTCCATTGCGGATAACGGATATCAAAAGTAGAGTATGCCATCGCGATCTCGGGACGTTGGTTCAGAGCACCCAGATATTGTTGAGTGGTATTGAAGAAAGTGCCCACATCACCACCTTGTTTATCCTGCATATGGAGTTCCAACGCATTACCCATACCATACCCCGGAATCATACCCGGAGAAATAGCAAATATACTGGCATCCTTGATATCCGCCGTACGACCATACACTTGTCCGATTACAGCCTGAACATCATTTTCCTTTCCTTCACGCTCATCCCAAGGTTTCAGCTTCAGAATCAACATACCAAAAGAATTACCCTGTCCGGCTAGCAGACCATAACCTGCCACACGCTGCACATGCAGCACCTGAGGAATATCCATCATGCGCTTTTCAATACGCATCATTACGTCATTAGTCGTTTTTAATGAACTACCTGCCGCCGTGCTGACATTCACAAATACAACCCCCTGGTCTTCATCAGGCACCAAACTGGTTTTAGTTGTATTCATTAAGAAAGCCAATAGTACTACCGAGCCACAAGAAGTGTCCATACCATCCATTTGCGTTTAATAAAGAACAATACCCCTTTCTTATATCTTTCAATCATTGCATCGAAAGCAGCATTGAACGCTTTACGGAAACGTGCTGCAAAATTATTTTTTTCTGTCCCATCCTCATTGATATACGGTTTCAAGAACAAAGCACACAGCGCCGGACTCAAAGTCAGTGCATTGACGGCAGAGATACCTACGGCAACCGCCATAGTCAAACCAAACTGAGTATAGAAAGTACCGGAAGTTCCACTCATAAACGAAACCGGAATAAACACAGCCATAAATACCAACGAAGAAGAAATGACCGCATTACTAATCCCCTTCATCGCATCAATACTAGCCATATAAGAAGAACGATACCCCACATCAAAACGCGCCTGCACCGCCTCGACGACAACAATGGCATCATCCACCACCGTACCGATCACCAGCACCAAAGCAAACAGGGTAATCAGGTTGATACTGAATCCTGCTATGGACATAAAAGCAAATGTACCAATCAAGGATACAATGATCCCCACCAACGGAATAATAGTAGAACGGATATCCTGCAAGAATACATATACAATTAAGATTACCAAAAAAATGGCCTCGAACAAGGTCTTTATCACCTCATGAATAGATGCATACAAAAAGTCATTGGAGCTCATTACTTGAACCATCTCCACCCCTTTAGGCAGATCTTTCTTTGCTTCTTCCAAAAAGGTATCAATATTATTGTTTACTTCTGTCGCATTAGACCCTGCCGTCTGAAAAATCATACAGGAAATACCAGGATGACCATTCATAGCCCCGTGATAGGCATAGCTTTCCTCGCCCATCTCTATATCGGCAATTTCTTTCAGCTTCAATACTTCGCCATTATCCGAAGACCGGATCACAATTTCCCCAAACTCTTCCGGAGTAATCAGACGACCTTTGTACTTCATTGTATATTGATAAGTTTCATCAGAGTTTTCGCCGAATGAGCCGGTAGCCGATTCAATATTCTGTTCAGCCAACACTTGTGTCACATCCGATGGAATCAATTTATACTGGGCCATCACGTCAGGTTTCATCCAGATACGCATACTATAGTCACCACCCATAATCATCATATCACCCACACCCTGAATACGAAGAATTGCAGGTTTCAAGTTAATACTGATATAGTTGGACAAAAATTTCTCATCATACGAATCATCAGGACTATATAGTGAGAACATCTGCAAAATACTGGTCTGCCGCTTTGAGGTAGTCACACCCACCTGAGTCACTTCAGCAGGAAGCTGTCCGGTCGCCTTCGATACACGGTTCTGCACATTAACAGCCGCCATATCAGGATCTGTTCCTTGTTTAAAATACACAGTGATATCCACAACTCCGGCATTTGAAGCGGTAGAAGTCATATAAGTCATATTTTCCACACCGTTAATCGCTTCCTCCAACGGAGCGATAACACTCTTCTGAAGAGTTTCCGCACTGGCACCGAAATAAGAAGTGCTTACCTGAATGGTAGGCGGAGCTATATCCGGGTATTGCTCGACGGGCAAAGTGAACAACCCGATAATCCCCACTACTACTATCGAAATAGAAATAACAGCCGACAGGATGGGGCGTTCTATAAAGGTTCTTAAATTCATTTTCTTCTTAGTTTTGTTTTACTTTAACCGGAGTACCTTCACGCAGCAAGCCTACGCCTTCTGCGACAATGATATCTCCCTCTTTCAATCCATCGTTCACGATATATTCCTGTCCCCCATTTACACGGGTCACACTGACAGGAGCTGATTGTGCCTTGCCGTCCACGACTTTATATACGTATGTAATATCCTGAATTTCAAAAGTGGTAGCCTGAGGAATAACCAAACTTCCTTTCATCGTAACCGGAAGAATCACATTTCCCGATGTTCCGCTATACAGCAACCCATTCTTATTCGGGAATACGGCACGCAGACTTGCGGTACCCGTATTACGGTCTACCACCCCACTGATGGTTTCAATGCGTCCCTTTTCGCCATACATAGACTTGTCATTCAATTGCAGTTCCACTTCCGGCATATTTTTCAACGCTTCTGCTTTGGAACCATATTGACGGGTCAGAGCCAACAATTGATTTTCAGTCATCGAAAAGTAGACATACATATCCGAATTATCAGAAACCGTAGTCAACGGCTGTGGCAAACTGGCACTAACCAATGCACCTACCCGATAAGGCAATGTACCAATCACCCCGTCCGAAGGACTTTTCACCTCGGTATATGAAAGGTTATTGCGAGCACTGACTTCCTGCGCTTTCGCCTGAGCCAACTGGGCCTTGGCAGTAAGCCATGAGTTTTCTGCCGTCTTCAAATCAAATTCAGAAACAACTTTCTTTGCAAACAATTCTTTCTTGCTATCGTATGTCAACTGTGCTGTTGCCAGTCCGGCTTTCGCCGATTCCACATTAGCCACAGCAGTTTCCAATGCCGCCTTATAAGGTACTTGATCAATAATAAATAAGATTTGTCCCTTACGTACTGCCTGCCCTTCCTCTACACAAAGTTGGGTAAGGAAACCGGAAACTTGCGGATAAATATCAATATCCTGACGTCCGCGGATCGTAGCCGAATAAGTAGTAGACAAAACTTTATCCGACGGCGATACTTTCAATACCGCATATTCCGCCTCCATTTGTGCAACAGGCGCCTGTTTACACGACGCTGTCAAAGCAGCACAACCAACTAATACTATTAGTCGCATCCATTTTCTGTTCAATGTCATCATATTCCAATCTTTTAATTTCGGACGCAAAGGTAGATGGAATTTTTCAAGCCGACACATTCAATTATTAGCCACCATTGTTCAAATTCGGAATATATTTCCTATTATAACAAAAATAATAGTTAATTTTGCATCAAAACAAGAATAAATATGGAAATATTGAGTTTACCAGAGAATGAACCGTTTATCACCGGAATAGAAGAAAGTATAGATATATGCTCCAATCAGATTATGAAGTTAGCAGACGCATCTATTTTTCATTGCCGTAGCGGAAAAGCCCACATAGAAATTGATTTGCAGGCATACGAAGTGACGGAGAACACCCAACTTCTGCTTCTCCCCGGCAGTATCTTCAATTGCACCTGCGCCAGCCATGATTTCACCGTTTCCTATATTGTTTTTTCCGACACCCTTTTCTGGGAGATCACCTCACGTCTGGATCCCTCCTTCTTTCACTTTCTAAAAGAGCATCCATGCATTGTTATCCCTGAAGAACGTGTAAAACCATTCATCGGACTCAGCTTGGTCATGAAAGATCTTTATGAAGACAGGGATAATAGTTTCCGCATTCAGATCTTCAAAAATTTCATTCAAAACTTCATTCTGGACTTCTATGACAAGACCCAACACCTGTTCCTGCAAAAAAAAAACCGAAGGAATAAATCGCCAGGAAGAGATATTCAAACGTTTCATCCAATTAATTCATAAACATTGCACCACCCAACGTGAGGTGTCTTTCTATGCAGCCGAACTATTCATCACTCCCCGTTACCTTTCCACAATCGTACAAAACGTATCCGGCAACACAGCCAAAAGCATTATTGACCGACATGTAATTCTTGAGATTAAAGCATTACTACAATCCACGTCTCTAAGTATTCAAGAGATCTCCAACCGATTATCTTTCCCTGACCAATCTTTTTTTGGTCGCTATTTCAAGAAACATACCGGCAAATCCCCTCTTCAATACCGGAACCAGTCTTAAAACAAAAAAAAGCTGCCTTCCATAAAGAAAGCAGCTTTTTTCTGTTTATATAGGATGAATTAATTATTCAGCCAATTTATTGTCTGAACCCAGCACGTTAATAATTTTGTGCTTGTACAGTTTTTCCATATTGTCACGAGCCGGACCTAAGTACTTACGAGGGTCAAATTCAGCTGGTTTTTCAGCAAATACTTTGCGAACAGCAGCAGTCATAGCCAGACGAGAGTCTGAGTCAATGTTGATTTTGCAAACAGCAGACTTGGCAGCCTTTCGCAATTCTTCTTCAGGGATACCGATAGCAGCCTTCAATGCACCACCATACTTGTTGATTGTCTCAACTTCTTCCTGAGGAACTGATGAAGAACCATGAAGAACGATGGGGAATCCCGGAAGTTTTTTCCATTACAGCATCCAATACTTCGAATGCCAAAGGAGGAGGAACCATACGACCTGTAGCAGGATCAATGTGACACTGTTCCGGAGTAAATTTGTATGCACCGTGAGAAGTACCGATAGAGATAGCCAATGAGTCGCAACCTGTACGAGTTGCAAAATCAATTACTTCTTCAGGGTCAGTATAAGTATGATGATCAGAAGAAACTTCATCTTCCACACCGGCCAATACACCCAACTCACCTTCTACAGTTACATCAAACTGATGAGCGTAGTCAACCACCTTCTTTGTCAAAGCTACGTTTTCTTCATAAGGCAGATGAGAACCGTCGATCATTACAGAAGAGAAACCTGAGTCGATACAGCTCTTGCAAGTTTCGAAAGTATCTCCGTGGTCCAGATGAAGAACGATTTCAGGTTTTGCACAACCTAATTCTTTTGCATATTCTACAGCACCCTGAGCCATGTAACGCAACAAAGTAGCGTTAGCATACTGACGAGCACCTTTTGAAACCTGCAAAATAACCGGAGATTTTGTTTCTACTGCAGCTTTGATGATAGCCTGCATCTGTTCCATATTGTTGAAGTTGAATGCAGGAATTGCATATCCACCTTTGATAGCCTTAGCAAACATATCTCTAGTGTTTACCAGACCTAAATCTTTGTAATTAACCATTGTTCTAATATTTATAATTGTTAGTGAATTAAATTCCACTGCAAAAGTAATCATAAATGCGCTAACTATGGCAAGTTCACACCAAAAATATCTCATAAAAAATGATTTTATTAACTATTTTCTTCGCTTGAACGCATAAACTAATTACATTGTAATGTCTACCTTACAATACTATAAAAGAAGAAAATAAGGGGTTTAGAAGAAAAAATAGCCCGAAGTTTTTTCTATTTCAAAGAAAAGCCGTATCTTTGCGGTCCAAAATGGACCATTACACCCAATTTGTTTACCAAATAAGTAAAATAATAACAATAAAAGAATATACTGAAATGAAAAAAGGTCTTCATCCTGAAAACTATCGTCCGGTTGTATTTAAAGATATGTCAAACGGCGATGTATTTTTGTCACGTTCAACTTGTAGCACAAAAGAAACCATCGAATTCGAAGGTGAAACTTATCCGTTGGTAAAACTGGAAATTTCTAATACATCACACCCGTTCTACACTGGTAAATCTAAATTGGTGGATACAGCAGGTCGTGTTGATAAGTTCATGAGCCGCTACGGTAACCGTATGAAAAAGTAAATTGTAACTTACACATAAGTTTCAATATAAAAAGGCTGCAAACTCATTGAGTTGCAGCCTTTTTATATTGAAACACATTGCACTCCCTTTAGGGGAATGCACTAAACTTTCCTTCTTTCCATTCATATATCACCGGCTCTTTCTTGATATACACTGCCAATTTTTCTCTTTCTGTCTTTGCCAGATATTCCGGAGTAGTATAAGTAAAAGAGATGATTGACTTGTCCTCAGACAAAGTAGCTTTCACCAGTTCCATATCTGCTTTCTCTCTAATCGCAACATAAGCCTCATCAGTCAGCGTATCTACCGGCAGATAAAAAGCCTCGACAGAAGGAAGCCGGATAAAATCACTTTCCGCCAGTTGCTCCCACCGTGTACTATAAAAACGAATTTCACTATCACAAACCGGACCACAAACTGTATTGATCACACAAATCACCTTTACGGAATCATTCAAGGGCAACAGTTTCATTTCCATAGAACTACTTCCCGTGGTCTGCAGAAACAAATAATCGTCAGTCAACTTTTTCAGCTCGGACACCTTTCCAAAACGGTTCTTGACCTCCGCCTTCATATTACTTGCCAGAAAATCCACACAATCCTCGCGATTTACCTTTGTCAATAAAGGAGCTATCGAATCAGGCATAGCGATAAAGAGAGTTTTCATATCCTGAGCGTGCAACGAAAACACGCACAACAACATACCTATTATAAATAAAGTCTTTTTCATCACATTTTTAAATTAAAATCCCCCAAAGATACATATTTTGTCAGCTTATTCCCAACCGCATTATATTTTTTTCTATTTTTGTCGGACTAATAACCAACTAAACAGAAAAATGCTATGTATTTACACAAAGAGTTAGAAACTCTAACACGGCCGGAAATAGAGAAATTGCAATTGGAACGCTTGCAAAAGACTGTCCGTCATTGCATGAATTCCCCTTTCTATAAACAACGATTTGCCGAGAGTCATCTGAGCCCGGAAGATATCCGTTCACTGGATGATTTACAAAAAATTCCGTTTACTACCAAACAAGATTTACGTGATACCTATCCCTTCGGACTGGCATCCGTACCTTTGGAAAAAACCGTCCGCCTTCACTCATCCAGTGGAACCACCGGAAACCCCACTGTCATTCTCCATACTCAGAAAGACCTTGACGAATGGGCCAATGCAGTCGCCCGTTGTCTTTATATGGTAGGATTGCGTCCAGGTGATGTTTTCCAAAACTCTTCCGGTTATGGCATGTTCACTGGCGGACTAGGTTTTCAATATGGTGCCGAAAGGCTGGGAATGTTAACCGTACCTGCCGCTGCCGGAAACACCAAGCGCCAGTTAAAGTTTATCTCAGATTTCGGAACCACTGCCCTGCATGCCATTCCCAGCTATGCAGCCCGTATGTATGAGGTAATGCAGGAAATGGGGATTGACCCTCGCCGTGATACCAAACTGAAGACATTGATTATCGGAGCAGAACCTCACTCTGAAGAACAACGCCGCCGCATCGAAGATATGTTAGGCGTAAAAGCTTACAATTCTTTCGGCATGTCCGAAATGTGCGGTCCGGTGTGGCTTTTGAATGTCAGGAACAGAACGGCCTGCATATATGGGAAGATTATTATATCGTAGAAATAATCAACCCCGACACTTTGGAACCCGTACGAAGGGGAAGTGGGTGAGCTGGTGTTGACCACGATCAATCGTGAAGCGATGCCTTTACTGAGATACCGCACCCGTGACCTTACCCGTATTCTGCCGGGCGAATGTCCTTGTGGCCGTCATCACAAACGTCTGGACAGAATGAAAGGACGCAGTGACGATATGATTATCCTGAAAGGGGTCAATATCTTCCCCATTCAGATTGAAACAATTTTGTTACAATTCAAAGAATTGGGCAGTGATTATCTGATTACACTTGAAACTGCCGAATCAAATGATGAGATGACCGTAGAAGTGGAATTAAGCCAACTGTTCACTGACGATTACGGGCGTCTGCAATCATTGACCCGTGAAATCACTCGCCAACTGAAAGATGAAATATTAGTTACCCCACGTGTGAAACTGGTACCCAAAGGAACACTCCCTAAACCAGAAGGCAAAGCTGTCCGCGTGAAAGACTTACGTAAAACCTTTTAAAAAATAAGTTTATGACTATACAACAATTATCCGTCTTCATTGAAAATAAATCGGGGACTCTACAAAGGGTATTGAACTTATTAAAAGAAGCAGGCATACAACTGATTGCCTCCACTATTGCCGATACAGTGGAATATGGCATTTACCGTATCATCTGCTCGGAACCCAAACGCGCATACGAAACACTGAAAGAGGCCGGAATATCTGTGGCGCTCTCTGATGTGTTCGCCATCACACTGGATAATCAGCCGGGACGGCAGCGGACGCTATCACCATTTTCAGTGAAGCCAAAATAGGAATCACTTATCTGTATTCCTTCTTGTTAGGGAACAAAGGCATATTGATTTTCCGCACAGATAATCCCGACAGAGCAAGAGAAGTGATTATTCTTAATAATCTCTCTTTCGTAGCTGAGAAAGATTTATCAACGCTGATTTAAAATATACATCCCCCGTAGAGCGTAAGCATTACTCCCTACGGGGGATATAGTTCTTATCCTCTGCGTTTCAAGAAGTCCGTAGGACTTTCCCCGAAATAATCCTTGTAACACTTTGTAAAATAAGAAGGAGAAGTAAAACCTACCTCATACGTTATTTCGGATATGGTTTTCTCTGAAGAGGCCAGCAAGGAAGCAGCTTTCTTTAATCTGGCAATACGTACTAATTCATTGGGAGAATAATTGGTAAGCGCCTTAATCTTACGATAAAGCTGCACTCTGCTTAATCCCATCTTACTGCCTAAATCTTCCACACTTAATTCAGAATCCGCCAAGTTTTCTTCTATCAGTTCCCTGAAACGGTCAACAAAGCCTTTATCCACGTCGCTTACCGGTTCTTTAGATAAAGTAGTCTTATCCCCGAAGAATTGTTTCAACCGCTTATGGTTATCCATCAGATTACGAAGACGTACCAGCAACAGTTTGGAATTAAAGGGTTTGGAGATATAAGAATCCGCCCCACACTCAAATCCCTGTATCCGCTGTTCATCCAACGAACAAGCGGTGAGCAACATCACCGGAATATGGGAAGTCTGCAATTCTGTTTTCAACTTTCTGCAACACTCCAATCCATCCATCACCGGCATCATCACATCACAGATTATGGCATCGGCACATATTTCATGGCTTTCTTTAATCCGGCACGCCCGTCGGGAGCTCTATCACTGTATATTCTTCTTTTAGTAATGACTTCACATAGTCACGCACATCCGCGTTATCATCTATTATCAAGATACATTCTTTATTCTCATCCGGAATCTGCTCTTCTGTTTCCATATCCTCCAGCTCCTCCACCACCGTCTGTTGTGTAATGCGCGGTTCCTGCACGAGGTCTGCAGACGGCTCTTCCACTACTGTCATAGGGATATCCACTGTAAATACAGTTCCTTTTCCTTCCACACTATCCACCGTTATCTCTCCACCGTGCAGTTCGACAAAAGCCTTTGCCAAGCAAGGCCGATACCCGAACCCGCATGGTTTACATCAATCTGATAAAAGCGGTCGAAGATATGCCGGATATGTTGGACAGAGATTCCCGAACCAGTATCAGCAACTACCAGACGGGCATATCTCCCACCTTCCTCCTTCGTCAAAGTAGAAAGTGTAACCGTAATGGTTCCATTCTCCGGTGTGAACTTAAACGCATTGGACAATAAGTTGAAATAGACACGTTCCATTTTCTCGGCATCCACTGCCATCAGATAATCTGCCCGGTCATCATTCACCTCCAATACAAAATGGATATGCTTTTTCAAAGCCAAAGTTTGGAATGAATGACTCCATTCCTGCAACTGCACCCGTAGATTCATATTGGCTCTTACCAATTCCAATTTATCATTTTCATACTTACGAAAATCAAGAATCTGGTTGACAAGCCTCAACAGGATATGTACATTCTTATGCACCACCTTTAATAAGGATTGTTGTCTGGGAGTCAATGCCTTATCTTCCAATAGTTGCTCCACCGGATCGGCAACCAAAGTGAGTGGAGTACGGAAATCATGAGAGACATTCGTAAAGAAAACCAGTTTGGCATGGGTCGCCTCTTCCAATTGTTTGGAAAGGCTAATCAGCTGGTCACGTTGTTCCTCCAATTTTTTCTTTTGACGGGACAGTTCCATATTCATCCGGTTCTTTGTCCAATAGGCACGGACAATAATCGCCAATAAGGCAGCAAACAATAACAGAATAATCAGACAGGCATACAGAAACATGGTTTGGGCAGAGTATCTGGACAGATATTCGTTCACCTGATTATTCAGCCGTTCTATCTTTCCATCCTGTTCGGTAATGTGGTCTGTCTGCAATTGCATCACCCGGGCATTCGTTTTATCAACCAAAGCTGTTGATAACTTAGTATCTCTCTCATACGGGCGTTTCTCCAAAATATCCATCGCCACCTGTACTATCTTGTCACCTCCGGTCGGATAAATAAATGTAGCATCCAGCACCCCGTTTATGATCTGTTCCACTCCATATTCCTTACCGGGCAGCGCATCAATGCCGACAAACAACATTTCCTTTTCCAACTGTTGCTGACGGGCGGACAAATAGGCCCCGATAGCCATGCGGTCATTCTGGGCAAACACCAAATCTATATTCTTATTAGTTTGAAACACGGAGTCCATTTTCTCACCTGCCACACTTTGCAGCCAGGCTCCATCTACGCTGGCAGTTATTTCAATTCCGGGCTCTTCTTTCAGCACATCCGTCAACCCCTTATGGCGTTCCATAGCAGGCGTGGAGCCTTCAAGCCCTGTTATCTCCAAGACTTTCCCTTTTCCATGCAGGCGGTTGAGAATGTATTGCCCCACATCTTTTCCAATCTCATAATTATCGGCTCCCACAAAAGCCGTGTACTTGTCCGACAGAATCTTACGGTCAATCACCACCACAGGTATTCCCTGCCGATAGGCTTTCTCCACAACGGGAGTAATGGCTGCCGCTTCGTTTGGAGCGACAATCAGCAGGTCCACTTTCTTATCAATAAAATATTTGATATCCGCTATCTGGTTCCGGTTATTGTCTTTTGCCGTACGTATCTCCACCTCTACCCCATCATAGAATAAAGCTTCACGAACTATTTCATTATTCATTTTGTGCCGCCACTCATCATCACTGCATTGCGAAACACCGATGCGATAACGCGTATGCTTCTGAGTGCACGACATCAGAATTCCGGCGAGGCATAAAATGGACAATAAAAGATAGTTTTTCATGTTCCTCAAAATATTTATGGATACACAAAGATAAAAGGTAACCGCTAATGAAACAAACATCTGCTGGAAAAAGAGCACCACACACGTTGGAAAAATCATCGAGGACTCCATTCCTGTTTCTTCGAAAAGTTTCTTCAGACATTTAAAATGGATTTCAGGCATCTATAATATGCCTGAAAATCCTATAGCTTCTTTCATAACGCCCCTTAGCAGGTTTACCCGTTATCAACCAACTGTTCCCTCAAACGGCAGGCAATTCGGGCATAGCCCCATTTTGTGTACATACATAAGCAGAAACCTCAACCGCCAGTTTATGCGCTTCGGCAACCGATTTTCCTTTCAGCACGGCTGCCACAAACGTTGCCGTGAAAGAATCACCGGCTCCCACCGTATCAGCTACTTCCACCTTCGGAGTCTCTACAAATGAAATCTCACCCGGAGTAAAGACATAGCTGCCATTAACACCACAAGTAAGTATCAGCATCTTCAAATTATATTTAGCCAGCAGAATCCAACATTTATCCTGCAAATCAATACCGGGATAACCGAACATGCGGCTCACTGTGACCAGTTCTTCATCATTAATCTTCAGAATATTGCATTTTTTCATGGAGTTGCAAAGAATCTCCTTCGTATAGAATCCCTGACGCAAATTCACATCAAAGATTTTGCACTGTCCCTCGCCGTCGGGCATGGTATCCAAGAAACGGTTGATAGTCTCCCGTGAAACGACACTGCGCTGTGCCAATGAACCGAAACATACCGAACGGGTATTACGGGCCAGTTCCTCCAAAGCGGGAGTGAAAGGAATATTATCCCAGGCAACCCCTTCCTTTATATCATACATAGGTACCCCATTAGGATCCAGTTCCACTTGCACAGTTCCGGTGGGATAAGGAACTTTTTCTATCAAATAATTCAATTTCTTGCTATCAAAGTTCTCAAGTATCTCATTACCCAATTTATCATCACCAATCGCACTGACCACACGGCTGTCGAAACCGAATTGTGATACATGATAAGCGAAGTTTGCCGGAGCACCACCAATTTTCTTTCCTTCGGGCAGCACATCCCATAGTGCCTCACCCATTCCTACAATAATGTTATTCATGGTCATTTTTTTATTTTTAAGGTATATAATAACAAGTAAATCACTCCTACAGTCATTACGGCAACAGCGCCGCTTTGTCTCATCGCGTCACTGGCAACTCCCATAGCCAACGGAAATACCGTACCACCGAACAATCCCATAATCATCAGTCCGGAAACTTCATTTTTCTTATCGGGCATCGCAAACAACGCCTGCGAGAAGATAATGGAAAACACATTGGAGTTACCGAAACCAATCATGGCAATACAAATATAAATAATTGTTTCCGTATGGAAAATAAAAAGTCCCGCCATTGCCAGTAACATAAACACTACACTGAGTGCAAAAAAGGACTTCGCAGAAACCTTTTGCAAAATAAATGCTCCGAGAAAACATCCTACCGTACGGAAAATAAAGTAAAGGCTTGTCGCAAAACCGGCCTCAGCCAATGTCATATCCAAACGCTCCATCAATATTTTGGGAGCAGTCGTATTGGTACCTACGTCAATGCCCACATGACACATGATGCCAATGAAGGATAGCAAAATAAACGGTTTACCCAACAGAGCGAAACAGGCTTTGAAACCGGATGCCTTATCGGGCTTCTCCTCCTCGATAGGTGTGGAACCTAACAAGCAATAGCCAAAACAGCTATAACCATATAGACAGGAAACAGCACCCTCCATCCCAATCCGAAAGAAGGAATGGTCTGAGTAGCTCCCCACATGGCAATATAAGGGGCCAGAAAAGAAGCTATAGCTTTTACAAACTGTCCGAAAGTCAATGTACTTGCCAGCTTGTCCCCGGCAATGATATTACTCAACAACGGATTCAAGGACGTTTGCATCAATGCATTACCGATCCCCAACAAAGAGAAGGAAATAAGCATGAGGGTATAGCCGTCTCCAAAAACAGGAATCAATAAAGAAGCAAAAGTGATTATCAAACTCAAAAGGACTGTCTTTTTGCGCCCTATCTTATTCATCAGAACACCCGTAGGTACGGAGAAAATCAGGAACCAGAAAAAGACCAGTGAGGGGAAGACATTGGCTTGCGAGTCTGTGAGATCCAAGTCAGCCTTTACATAGTTCGACGCAATCCCCACCAAGTCAACAAACCCCATGGCGAAGAAACAAAGCATCACCGGAATTAATTTGGCATATAGGTTTTTATTATTATTCATGGCTTTTATTTTTTCATTTTTTATTTCTTCATCTTATTCACCTGACCTATTTATAGACCTAATTTATATATTGTGAAATCTGAGATTTTCATCTCCCCTCCTTCACTATAAAAACGTAAGGAGTTATAAGGTTCATTCGGGAATACCAGATTAGTCATGGCAATGCGACCGCCGTCAACAAACAGTTCCACACTTCCATTATCCACAAACACTTGAACCTTATGTCCTTTCGCGGTGTTTATCGGAGCCCAAGTACCCAAAGCAAAATCATTTTTATAGTTCACCGTCACTTCTTTATACCGAGCATAACTCTCTTCGGTATCCAAATCATGCGGCTTTACCTTCTTGCCAAAGTCTACAATACCGCTTTCCGCCCGATCCATTACCACACGTCCTTCCGCAGCATCCAGATAAATCCTCACTTTCTCACCCAGACTATTCAGCAATTCAAAACCAGCTTCTTTACCTGCCGATGTTAATTGCAGTTCCAGTTCGAAAGCGCCATCATTATTTTCAAAAAGTGTTTCAAAACGCTTCTCACCATTCACTGTAAAGTCATCCAGTTTTTTAGAATCCTTCCGTAAGTTTTCCGTCTCTTTTACCGGTGCGGCACTCAGATAAAGCTGCTTGTCCTCACCTGTATACAGACTCAATTCACGTGGCAAAGCATTGGCACTACGGAACTGCTGTATAGGAGTATAGTTAGCATATTGCCAGTTGCTCATCCAAGGAACAGCAACGATACGGTTGTCTGTATTTGAGAAGCAAACGGTGGCATAATGATCTTTTCCCCAGTCGAGCCACTTCACCACCTCGGGTTTCGTATCGCATACAAACCGATGTCCGTCAAAATCGCCTACAAAATACATAGTACCACTGCCTCCATAAACAAATCCCGGATTGATATTTACAATCATCACCCATTTCATCTTAGACCGGTCACCATCTACAGGCAACTGAATGAAATCCGGACATTCGAACTGATTGGGCTGAGGACCAAATCCTTCTCCAAATTCACTCATGTATTCCCACTGCTTCAAGTTTGCAGATGAATAAAAACGCATATTCTTGTCCGCACTGACAATCATAATCCACTTCTGTTCGGGCTCATACCAGAATACTTTCGGATCACGGAAATTCTGTAGCCCGTCAAACGGAGTAAGGACCGGATTTTGTTCATATTTTGTATAAGTGCGTCCATTGTCCGTGCTGTATGCCATACTTTGCACCTGACTCTGTCCACCGGGTACATTACGGTGCGAAGTATAAAAAGCAATAATTGTATTCTCACCGTAGCCTGCGCTGTTATTTTTATCCACAATAGCACTTCCCGAGAAGATATGCCCCAAAGTATCACGGGCAATCGCCGGGTCGAGGTGTTCCCAATGAACCAAGTCTTTGCTCACGGAATGTCCCCAATGCATATTCCCCCACATAGAGCCGTATGGATTATGCTGGAAATAAAGGTGATATTCACCATCTTTATAAACCAGTCCGTTGGCATCGTTCATCCATCCATAAAGCGGAGTGTGATGGTAAAGAGGACGGAATTTATCTCTGTTTGTTGTATCAAATGTATCCGAGACTTTAATGCTGTCCCAACAAAGAGCATCAGCGGCCACATTGCGGATAGTCACCGTAGCGCCCCCTCATCTTGAGTCAAAGCGAAAGGTACATAATATTCTACACTGTCGATAGCTAGACGAATATCCATTTCAGTATCAGCCGGACTGCCTGTTTCCAATTTCACCTGTCCTTCCTTACTGCCTTCCTGAATCGGAAGCAACAAATATTTAGCGGGATGGGCAATATGCACGATAGTGACTGTATCCCCCTGATGTTCGAACACCAGATTATTTTTTTGTGACTGACAGGAAACTGTGCCTGCTGTAAAGGCTAAACCTAATACAAGATTAACAAGATTTGTTTTCATGGAATATATGGTATTAAAAGTTTTATTATTAAAATCAGAATGTTATTTTCGCCGCAAATTCTACGGTGAACGGACGGATATAGCTACCTGCCATCCATGCGCCATTATATGCTGCCGCATTTTCCTTATCAACCAATTCCGCCCCCGAGATGCTGCCCTTAGCACCGGTCTGGTTCAAGAAGTTTATCACAGTTCCGCTTAAGGCAGATGTTTGTTTACATTCCAGTTAATTCCACCGAATGTTTCCCAACGACCGTTGAAGTAATAAGCATTCTTGATATTCGCATACGTTTTGCTGAAGTAACGGAAACTTGCCCATACCTTCAAGTCTTTGGTAATGTTGTAACTAGGGTCCAGCTCTATCAGCACCTTCGGAATTTCAGTAACGATATTGCCGGTGGCATTGATACCCGATGTTGTCCCGTCACTAAAAGTCACTCCTGTTTCATACTTTTTATACTTCGGGCTTTGGTAAGTGAACAGGAAATGGAAATCAAATCCTTTGAAAGGTTTCACAACTGCATCCGTCGTCCATCCTATTGTTTCAATATCATAACTCAATGCAGCCGCCTTAATATCCTTATCATTATTCGGATTAATCAGATTCAAGGTAGAGTTGTTGTTAGTCTTGGCAATGTAACTGAATAATGAGGTCAGGCTAATCCAGTCATTATTGAAATAAATACCCGCACGCCCCAAAGGAATCGTAATCTTATCTACATTCGGCATCTCGGCAGGAGCAAAGTTCGACATATTCGGACGCTGGGTATTGTAGGTAAAATCGGCGGTAAAGCCAAATTGTTTCGTCATTTTATAAGTAGCGGCCGCCGTGAAAGCCATGTTCAACCAATCGTAGCTGAAATGACGGGGAGCTATCTTCGTACCATCGGCCGCAACTGCCCCGATATGATAACCGGCAAAGCGGCCTACCGGATTGCCTTCGGCATTATATACCGCCAGGTTCTTTCCTGCCAGACGCTGGTACTCGAAGCGTGCGCCATAATACACATTCCATTGATCAGTGATATCCCAATCGTGAGTAGCATAAAGAGCCAATTTGTTTTCATGTCCTTTGTAATATTCGGAAGCATTCTGGTTCAGATTATAATAAGGAGTGTTTCCGTAATGATGAATATCCTTCGTATCGGCGCTGTACAACATTTGGGGATATTCTTCTACCGTATGGTCGTACATGGTAGTGTTCGAAGCATAGTCCACATCATAATACCATTCGTTCACCCCCACACGCCAAGTCATATAATCATACTTCCGCGACAACTCGGTGGTAAAGAAGAATTCATCTATATTCCCCCGGTTGAAACAGGACATACGGCTCTGCACATATCCTTCATAAGGATTCAAAGCTCCATCCAGTCCTTTGGTGCTATAACCGTCGGCCAATACTTTCTGCTCCATAGACATCGGAGTCTGGTACAGATAGGAGCCCAAAGCATGGTCATACTTCATATTGATTTTCCACTCCAACCCGTTATCCCACCGGTAACGGTTAAGAACCGTCAACTGATTTCCTTTACTGGCCGTAGCATCATACAGACTGATCTTTTTCATCTCTCCGGTACGCATGTCCATATAAACCATATCCGATACATTAGGCAGATAGGAAGAAGTACCGAGACCGAAACCGGGAATCTCCTTCACACTCCCATCGCCTACATAAATAAATGGTGCACCGGTGGTAGCATTGGACAACCAATGGCTGTTGCTGTAATGGTAGATGGCAGAGAGCTGTCCACGTCCTTCATTGTAGAACTTAGTCAAAGCAAACTTATAGATCTGAGTCCGGTCCTGATATTGTGCAAAACGTAGTTTGAACGAACCCGGATCAAAATTCTGATAGATACTGCCGCTGTAAAACCAATCTTTTCCGATACTTCCATTCAGATTAAAGTCAAATTGCTGTTTACCGAAATGATTGGTGCCGTAGTTCAGCACGCCATTCATTTTCTTCTCTTTATTCAAGCCGAGTTCCGTAAATGAATTGACAGCATAACCTATATTGCCGGTAGTAATCGCTGTTTCGGAAATCTTCAACAATCCGGTATGTCCCAAGCTGCTGTCTCCGCGCCAATGCGTGTTTACATTATGAGGATTCGAATTATATACTACAGGAAGACCATTTTCGAGTACATTCACATCACCACCGGGCAGACCGATAGAGATTTCACGAGGACCATTGGCACTAGCCGCATTCAACATGACATTGCGATTGCCTTCCTCTTTCGAATTAGAGGCCACTTTGGTAGAATCTTGTTGTGCATAACCATTCAAGCAAGCGGCGGCAAGTAAAATAATGACCGCGCCCATCCGGTTCTTTTGCTGATTTTTGTTCATAGCATTAAATGTTTTTAAAAGTTTTTCTGAGGCAAAGGTAGGGGACAGCCGGCAACCTCTATAAAACATTTGTTACAGCTGCTGGCATTTTTGTTTCATTGCAACAAAAGTGACGGATTATGTAACATTTCTCGTGAACCATAGGCCTTTTCACCTCTAAAAACAAGTTCATCCCAATTTTCCTTCAGCCTTCAGTTTTTGCTGTTTTTTCCCCATTTCATCGAAGAAAACACCTGAAGGATTATCCTTCAGCCTACTATCAGCCCGCCTTTAGGCAAGCAAGAGAAAAAAATTCCCAATTCCTCTTTTTCTATCCGAAGTATGCCGGTAATCAGCATAAAACACTTACCTTTACAACAGCACCAACTGAAAAGAAAGACGCCACAATGAAAGGAAAATCCCTCAAACCTTCAAGGGGAACATCTAATTTGCCCGTACAAGCTCTTTTCTCCTATGAATTAATAGGTTTTTCCAGTATGATTAAGTACTTTTGTCCTGAATACTAAGACAGACTCCGATGGCAGACTGTACAATCCACTATAGCAGACCGTACAGTCCACTACAGTAAACCGTACGGTCCATTGCCTGCGTCTATAGAAGTTAATAGAAAGAATCCCCTTAGCGTTCAGCAAGAAACGACTTAATCTCCCTATTAAAAAGCATTAAACATGGCAGCAAAGTATGATTTCAAAACCTCCCCCGACATACAGGGAGAGAAGGAACAGCCCACCCTGTATCCACAAATTGTAGTATCGGGCACAAAAAGCCTGAAAGACCTGGCTAAAGACATTGCCCGGCGTTCCACCGTCCACGAAGGGACCGTCGTCGGTCTGCTATGTGACCTGGAAAGCATTATCGCCAATTACCTGGCAGACGGTTATAACGTAAAACTGGGAGAACTGGGTACTTTCTCGGCCACACTGACTTGCCGCAAGGTAACGGACAAAAGCGAGATACGAGCCGCATCGGTACATTTTGACAACATAAAGTTCAAACCCACCCGGAAATTTCGTAAGGAGGTACGAAGCAAAGGAAAGCTGGAACGGGCAGAATATGGTTTCCGGACCTCCTCCACCCGATATTCAGCAGAAGAACGCTTTGTACGGCTGACGAATTATCTGAAAGAGCACTCCATTATCACTTGCAAGGAATATTGTGCCTTGACAGGGTTGCTGAAAACAAAAGCCGGCAGCGAACTACGCCAATGGAGCAATGAAAAGAAAATAGAAAGAGACGGACGCGCCCCGCACGTGATATACAGGGCGATGCCGGAAAGCTGAAAAGGCGTCCTTTCATCTGCTCCCCCCTCCCGGAACCTTTATTCTTTCCGGGTACGGCTGGTAGCTATGAGATACGCCCCCAGCAGAATCAGCGGCACACTGAGCCACTGCCCTATATTAAAAGTCATATCCGCCTCTTCGGCAACCTGCGGATTCTTCATAAACTCCAGAGCAAAACGAGTGCCAAAAAATATAAGCAAGCTTACTCCGGTTATTAATCCCACTCTTTTTTGTAAATGGTATGTATGGTACATCATCCAGGCAGTTACACCGGCAACCAGGCAATACAGCATTTCATAAATCTGAGTAGGATGGCAAGGCAAACCTTCATACAGCTGATGCCACTCCCGGGAACGGACAAATTCAAATCCCCAAGGCAACGTGGTGGGATATCCGAATATCTCGGAATTCATTAAATTACCCAAACGGATACAGAAGCAGACAATCGCCACAGCAGGTATCATGCGGTCAAACAACCACCACACACTTTTCCGGGTTACTTTTTTTGAATACCACATCAGAGCCAGAATGATGGCAAACACCCCTCCATGACTTGCCAACCCACCTTTCCAAATCTTGAATATTTCAACAGGATGGGCGCTATAATAGTCCCATTCATAAAATAAACAATGCCCCAGACGGGCGCCAATGACCGTACTGACTATGCAATAGACGAAAAGCTTGTCCACCCAGTCTTCCGGATACTTCTCTTTTTTGAATAAACGGCTTACTATTTCATAAGCTAATATGAAACCAAGGCCCCACATCAGCCCATACCAACGCACTTCCCAACTACCTACTTTAAATAAGATAGGATCCACATCCCATACAATACTTGCTATCATTGTTCTATTTCTTTGTTTATGAGCACAAAGGAAATAAAAAAAACTCTTCTCCGAAATAAAACGGAGAAGAGATTTTCAGAATATCGTTCTTTTTGAGGAAACCTCTTTATACCAAATGCGCAATCAGTTCCTCACGGTCGCCGCACAGCAGATCAATTACAGGAACTTCAATCATGGTATAACATCCGGGCTGCTGTTTCATGGAGGCACGTGCCACGCAAACCAGCACCTGTGCGGTAAGAGCCGGATTATTAATCTTCATGTCAAACTCGAACAACTGATTATGGGTCTTGCCCGATACCCCTTTACGAACCAGGTTAACGCCATGACCCACGTCATTCAAATCGTCCACACATGGAACTTGTTTTACATGTGTCTCGTCATTTACAAAATAAGGATCCGACTTGATGGCGGCTTCCACAGTCTTGAAGTCCGCACCTTCCTCCAGTTCCACATACACCATACGGCGATGGATACCGGTACCCACAGGAATAGTCATGGACAAAGCATCCTTCACTCCATCAATGGCACGGACTGCTACGGAATGCCCCATGCTGCGTCCCGGACCGAAATTGGTATAAGTAATGCCCTTCGGAGCGATGGCTTCCAACAGTGTACGAACTACAGAATCGCTTCCCGGATCCCATCCGGCAGAAATAATAGCGACAGCCTTACCGGCCTTTGCCGACTCATCCAATGAACGGCGGAGAGAAGTGATTTGTGTATGAATGTCGAAACTATCTACGTATTGATACCCATTGCCAGAATCTCTTTAGCATATTTTTCCACGCTACGGGTCGGAGTAGCCAGCACAGCCACATCCACATCTTTCAATTCCTTTATATCTTTCACCACAGCGTATGCTTCCAACTCGGCAGGCTTGTTTTCCGCACCGCTACGACGGACGATACCTGCAATCTCAAAATCGGGAGCAGCTTCCAAAGCCTCCACTACATACTGACCAATGTTACCGTATCCAACCACGGCCGCTCTTATTTTTCTCATCTTTTATTGGGTTTAGTTTACTATTATCTGTTAATTCGCTGCAAAAATAAACATTTTGCCTCATTTTTTTGTTCACTACGACCTAATAATTTAAAAATATTCTTGCCGAACTTATAATTTAAAAGATAGATGTCCTATTTTTGCAAAGGACTGTAAATTTTCAAATGAAACAACCATGATAGAATATATTAAAGGAGACATTGCGGAGATTACTCCGGCAACGGTAGTTTTAGACTGTAACGGGATGGGATATGGCATCAATATCTCATTGAATACGTATTCGGCCATTCAGAATCAGAGCAATACGAAATTATATATTTATGAAGCGATCCGGGAAGACGCCTACGTACTCTACGGATTCTCGACCAAGCAGGAACGGGAGTTATTTTTGTTACTGATTTCCGTATCGGGCATCGGCGGCAACACGGCACGTATGATTCTGTCGGCTTTATCCCCTTCCGAACTGTGCGGAGTAATCAGTTCCGGTAATGACAAGTTATTGAAAACGGTGAAAGGCATCGGCCTGAAAACTGCCCAACGCATCATAGTGGACTTAAAGGACAAGATCGCCACTTCGGGCGTGGAAAGAGTGAACAGTGAAATGTTTGCCAATCCGGCCAATACAGAAATTCATGACGAGGCTGTTTCCGCACTCACCATGCTGGGATTCGCACAAGCCGCATCACAAAAGGTAGTGGCTGCCATACTGAAAGAGGAGCCTGCCGCCCCGGTAGAGAAAGTGATCAAGCTGGCCTTGAAGCGATTGTAAGGGCTATACATGAAACAAGGGACACGGACAATGCGGACTTTGGGGAATCTTTTCAAAATCCGCTTTGTTTGTGTTCCGATTCACATCACTTCTCTTCCTCCTGTTCCTGCATTTTGCGGGTTACAAACTCTATTTTCAAGTTCGCTTCTTTCTTATCTTTACGGATTTGTTCCATGCCGGACAGGATGCGCGCCAATTCTGTTAATTCTGCAATCGCCTTACGGTCATTGGGTTGCATAGCCGTTTTATAAGTACGGTCTCCGATAAACTGAAGTTGAATATTCTTATCTTTGTTCGCTACAATAAAAGCGATAACGCCGCCGTCTTCCCCCATCTTATAATCGGCCTTCTCGATTGCACGGCCCAAGTCAGTGGTTTCATAGCTGTCTTTCGAGGCGGGAGTTTCGGCAAAGGTATCCCCCACACTCACTTTCACCGCCGTGTGATGCAACGTGCCTCCTGCACAATAAATAGAGGTAAGGGACATTTCCCCCTGCTCGTTCACTTGTCCGCGCAAGAATGAACGGCCTATATTCTTTTCTACCGTCTGGGTAGGATAAAAATAGTTACCCACCTCCTGATATGCAGTATCTTTCTCAAGAACAAAATTACCTTTGACGGAATCCAGCTGAGCTTGTCTCACCACCATCATGCTATCCAGGTAAATCAGACTTTTCTGCTGTTCTTTCAAATCCACCTGCTGCATCAGCTTGACTCCCTGTTTTCTGGCTTCAAACGCTTTCGGATAAAGGATGCGGATACTGTCTATCTGCAATTTGGCCTCATTAAAGTTCTCTTTTTCCAAAGCCGTTTCAGCCTTACGCAAATTTTCTTGCGCTTTCTTCTCGCCGCCATCATCACAACCGGCCAGCAACAAGGCAAATAATGCTACTAATCCTATCTTTTTCATGTACTTGATCGTTTTATATGCAGGCAAAAATACAATTTAATTGCGTGATTTCTCCTTATCCTGCGCAAAAAATCGTAAATTTGCCCCTCTTTAAGATGAATATGGAACTAAAAGAACATTTTAATAATAAGATATTCAAGTTAATCTCCGAAACGGCAGACGAACTGGGAGTGGAATGTTACGTTGTAGGAGGTTATGTACGAGATATATTTTTGGCACGTCCCTCTAAGGATATAGACGTTGTAGTAGTAGGAAGCGGAATTGAAATGGCACAAGCCCTCGGCAAGAAGCTGGGACGCGGAGCACACGTTTCTGTTTTTAAGAATTTCGGCACGGCACAAGTTAAATACCATGACACGGAAGTGGAGTTTGTCGGTGCCCGTAAAGAGTCGTACAGCCATGACAGCCGTAAGCCCGTAGTAGAGGACGGCACCTTGGAGGACGACCAAAACCGGCGCGATTTTACGATCAATGCCATGGCAGTGTGCCTGAACAAAGCACGTTTCGGTGAATTGGTAGATCCTTTTAATGGACTGGACGATTTGAAAGAGAGAACTATCCGTACGCCGCTGGACCCGGACATCACTTTCAGTGACGATCCGCTCCGCATGATGCGTTGTGTCCGGTTTGCCACACAACTGAATTTCTATATTGATGACACCACTTTCGAAGCACTGTCACGTAACAAGGAACGCATTCATATTATCTCCAAAGAGCGCATCGCCGACGAGTTGAACAAGATCTTGCTCGCCCCCATACCGTCCAAAGGCTTTATAGAACTGGACCGCTGCGGACTGTTACCTTTGATTTTTCCTGAACTGGTAGCATTGCAAGGAGTGGAAACCCGGAACGGCCGTGCCCATAAAGATAACTTCTACCATACCTTGGAAGTTGTGGACAATATTTCCAAACATACCGACAACCTATGGCTACGTTGGGCCACTCTGTTGCATGATATAGGCAAGCCACGTACCAAACGCTGGGAACCACGTATAGGATGGACTTTCCATAATCATAACTTTATCGGTGAGAAAATGATTCCGGACCTCTTCCGCAAGATGAAACTGCCCATGAATGAGAAGATGAAATATGTCCAAAAGTTAGTCAGCCTGCACATGCGTCCCATTGTTATCGCAGATGATGTAGTAACTGATTCCGCCGTGCGACGTCTGCTTTTTGAAGCCGGAGATGATATTGACGACTTGATGATGCTGTGCGAAGCGGACATCACTTCAAAAAATGAAGCACGAAAACAAAAATTCCTGGATAACTTCAAACTGGTACGCCAGAAACTGAAAGACCTGGAAGAAAAAGACCGGATACGCAATTTCCAACCTCCGGTAGACGGAGAAGAAATTATGCGGATATTCGACCTGCAGCCCTGCCGTGAAATAGGCAGTCTGAAAAGTTCTATCAAGGATGCCATACTGGATGGAATCATCCCTAATGAACATGACGCTGCTTTAGAACACATGTTGAAGAAAGCAAAAAGCATGGGATTAACACCCAAAAACTTATAAGAAATTGACCATACACTATACCAAAGGAGAAGAGTGGACCAATACCCTGTCACATGGTGTTGGTATCCTGATAGGTATCGCCGGCGGCGGTTATCTGTTGCTTACTGCCATGAAAAGTGGCAATCCGTGGGCAACAGGTGGCATGTGGCTCTATCTATTCGGTATGCTGTCTTCCTATATCAGCTCCACCTGGTATCATGCCAGCAAACCATCTCCTCACCGCGAAGTGTTGCGCAAATTCGATCATGCTTCGATTTATCTGCATATCGCAGGAAGCTATTCCCCCATCATGCTGATAGCCTTGCGGGAAGCAGATTATTGGGGATGGGGAATTCTTAGTTTCGTATGGCTATGCGCCCTCGCCGGGATCATTCTATGTTTTTGTAACCTGAAAGAACATAGCAACCTGGAAACAATTTGCTATATAGCCATGGGATGCAGCATTTTTGTAGGTTTCAAGCCGCTCTGCCAACATGTACCTCCTGTTTTTATTTATTGGTTAATCGGCGAAGGAGTGTCTTACATCACCGGAGCTGTCTTTTATTCCTTCCCCCAATTGCCCTATATGCACTCTGTTTTCCATCTGTTTGTATTAGGAGGAACAATCTGCCATATGATGGCATTGTGGTACATTTTATAACCCTCCCATCTTCAATAAGTTATCCGTTTTGGAAAACTTTTATTTATTTTTAAACAGAAAGTTTCCCAAAATGTTATACCTTTGTAGCCGTCCGACAAGGTGAAGTTAACCCCTTCTAAGAGGGAATGCCGTGAAAATCAGCAACAGTACCCGCTGCTGTAATTCTCGTTGAACTGAAACAATATGCCACTACAAAACTATTTGCGGGAAGGCGTTTTAAGGGAGAGATAAGTCAGAAAACCTGCCTGGAAGGACAGCCAAGTTTTTTAAATTAACAATTAATTTTTCCAACAATGAATTACGCTGAGATTTGTATTATTAAGCGTGATGGAAAGCGGGAAGACTTTTCCATCAGTAAAATTAAAAATGCAATCGGCAAGGCATTCCATGCCTCCGGAATTGACAATGAAGACAAACTGATTGCTGAAATTACCATGCGGGTTATCAGCAATTTTGTATCTCCAACCATCAGTGTGGAAGAGATTCAGGATCTGGTAGAAAAGGAACTGATGAAAGTACGTCCCGAAGTGGCTAAGAAATACATTATTTATCGCGAATGGCGGAATACGGAACGCGACCGTAAAACGCAAATGAAGCACATCATGGACGGCATTGTAGCCATCGACAAAAATGATGTCAACCTGAGTAATGCCAACATGTCCAGCCATACTCCCGCCGGACAGATGATGACTTTTGCCTCGGAAGTTACTAAAGACTATACCTATAAATATTTGTTGCCTAAAAAATATGCCGAAGCGCATCAGTTGGGCGACATACATATACATGATTTGGATTACTATCCCACCAAGACTACCACTTGTATCCAATATGACCTGGATGACTTGTTCGAACGCGGCTTCCGCACTAAAAACGGAAGTATCCGTACTCCACAGTCCATTCAAAGTTATGCCACTCTGGCCACCATCATATTCCAGACAAACCAGAACGAGCAACATGGCGGACAGGCTATCCCCGCCTTCGACTTCTTTATGGCGGAAGGGGTACGGAAGACATTTCGCAAACATCTGAAAACTTTAACCGAGTTTTATATAGAAGTAGAAGGAAAAGAACCCGGAACAGAGGCTCTCAAGAAAATTGAAGAGAAAGCATACGCCATGACGCGCAAAGATACACATCAGGCAATGGAAGGATTCATCCACAACCTGAACACCATGCATTCGCGAGGGGGAAATCAAGTCGTATTCAGTTCCATCAATTATGGAACAGACACTTCTCCCGAAGGCCGCATGGTCATAGAGGAACTGCTGAAAGCTACCATCGAAGGCCTGGGTACCCGTGGCGAAGTACCAGTCTTCCCCATACAGATATTCAAAGTTAAAGACGGAGTATCTTATTCCGAAGAGGACTATAAGAAAGCCATGGAAAATTTCGAAGCGGCATTGGAAGGCAACATGGAATTCCAAGCTCCCAATTTCGACTTGTTTCTGAAAGCTTGCCGTACCACCGCAAAAGCCTTGTTCCCTAATTTTATGTTTTTGGATACTCCTTATAACAAAAATGAGAAATGGGATATCAAGGACCCTAAACGTTACCGCTATGAACTGGCAACTATGGGATGCCGTACCCGCGTATACGAAAATATAGCGGGTGAAAAAAGTTCATTAGGACGTGGCAACCTATCATTCACCACTATGAATATGCCCCGGCTGGCCATCGAAGCACGCATCAAGGCAGAAAGTCTGGAAGAATCAGGCAAAAAAGAGGCCATAGAAAGAAAAGCAAAAGAAATATTCATAGAAAGTGTACATGCTTTGTCCGAACTAATCGCCGAACAATTGTATGCACGCTACCAGTATCAACGTACAGCCTTGGCACGCCAGTTCCGTTCATGATGGGGAATGATGTGTGGAAAGGCGGAGGAAAACTTTCGCCCAACGACCAGGTGGGGGATGTATTGCGTCAAGGCACATTGGGGATAGGCTTTATCGGCGGGCACAATGCCATGATGGCTCTTTATGGAGAAGGTCACGCACATAGCCAGAAAGCATGGGATACATTATTCGAAGCCGTTACGGAAATGAATAAAGTGGCAGACGAATACAAACAGAAATATCAGTTGAATTTCTCCGTACTTGCCACGCCTGCCGAAGGACTTTCCGGACGATTCACCCGTATGGACCGCCGCAAATACGGCATCATTCCCGGCGTGACGGATAATGACTATTATGTAAACTCTTTCCACGTAGATGTAAAAGAGCCCATCACCATCACCGAGAAGATAAAACGGGAAGCTCCTTTCCACGCCATTACCCGCGGAGGACATATCACTTACGTAGAACTGGACGGAGAAGCTCAGAAAAATGTAAAAGCCATAGCCAAGATTGTAAAAGTAATGCATGACGAAGGCATTGGATACGGTTCCATCAATCATCCTGTTGATACTTGTCAGGCTTGCGGTTACAAAGGGGTCATTTACGACAAGTGCCCTGTTTGCCAGAGCGAGAATATAATGCGAATGCGTCGCATTACCGGGTATTTGACAGGCGACCTCAGCACTTGGAATTCAGCCAAGCGTGCCGAAGAGCGTGACCGGGTAAAGCATGGATAATCAGCATGAACTTGTTATTTACCTATCCTGAAACAATAGTCGACGGTGAAGGCATCCGCTATTCTATCTATCTAGCCGGATGCCGTCACCATTGTCGCGGTTGCCAGAATCCCGAATCCTGGAACCCATCGGCAGGTACTCCGCTCACACCGGAAAAAATAGAAAAAAATTATCTGCGAAATAAATGCTAATCCATTATTGGACGGAATCACCTTTTCCGGTGGAGATCCACTTTATCATCCTCAAGAATTCCTGGCTCTAGTCAAACAGATCAAAGAAGCTACCGGACAAAACATCTGGTGTTATACAGGATATACATTTGAACAAATACAAAACGATGAAATGTTAAAACCGGTACTGGATTATGTGGATGTTATAGTAGACGGACGATTCGAGCCGGATTTGTACTCTCCTTACTTGGAATTTAGGGGAAGCAGTAACCAACGCATCATCCGTGTGCGATAACGCTAAAAGAAATAAAAAAAGGGTGTTTTCTTGATATATATCATGAATTCACCCTTTTTTATGTTTTTCAGCATCTATTTACTTGCTAATATCAAGAAAAGCCGTACCTTTGCAATGTGGTTGTGAAACCAAATATTAAGTTAATAAAGAAAAGAACAAAATTAGGTATTAAGTATTAAGGTAAAGATTTTAATTTAAGGTATTAGATTTAGGTAAAGAAAGATTGATTTAGAAAGGTATTAGCAGCAAGATTTAAGGTAATTAGAAAAAGAAAGTTTTCAGGAAATTAGTTTTATAGGTATTAAAAGAGCTGTTTTTTTAGGTACAAGAGAGAGGATAACGCAACTGAGACGAGAAAGATGAAAAGAACCCCATTATGGAGGGGGGTTCTTCAGGATGTGAGCGGGTTTGATAAGAACTTTCGCTCTTTTTTTATGTCTTTTTTTCACCACGGGAGAAAAACAATATAAAAAACGCAGATTTCCGCAAAGATGATTGATTCAATCTTTGCGGAAATCCGTGCCTATCGGCATTATTATAAAAATGCCGTGTCCTTTTCTGTCATGCAAACTTAGAACAAGAATCGCATGATATCATTAAAGTTCGCCCAAATGAGCAAGGCAAACAATAGAAACATACCTACCATCTGCGCATATTCCATAAATTTGTCACTCGGCTTACGACGGGCAATGATTTCATAAAGCAGGAATAATACATGTCCGCCATCCAATGCCGGAATAGGCAGAATATTCATAAACGCAAGGATGATTGACAGAAAAGCAGTCATTTCCCAAAAACGATGCCAATCCCATACTTTCGGAAAAATACTTCCTATCGTTCCAAAACCACCTACACTCTTGGCTCCTTCTTTGGTGAACACATATTTCATATCGTTCACATATCCTTTTAATGTATTTACTCCTAATTGTACCCCTGCAGGAAAAGATTCAAAGAATCCATATTCACGGGTAGTTTCTTTATAATCGGCCAATGAAAGAAATGTTGCCCCCACTCTAAACAGTGAGTCCGTATGCACGGTAACCGTATCACGCAATCCTCCACGAGAATAAACCATTTGCATAGCAACTCCTTTATCTCCGGTAGTTTCCGCATCAGCCTGCATATTATCTAGTTTTTCCACCAATGCATTCCATGAGTTCAACATTTCACCGTTGACCGCAATCAAACTATCTCCCTTCTGTATACCGGCCTTATCCAAGCCACCGCCCGGTATCACCGAGTCAACAACATTAGGAACTAACGCCGTAACAAACATCGGATCATCCTTTGCTATATCCAACAAGCTGATCTCAGGCATATATACTTCGGTTTCCTTTCCATCGCGCGATACAGTCACTGTACGTGCCTCAGCAATATCACGAAGCATATCCATCCCGAAACGCTCCAATGGTTTTTCATCTGCGCGAAGGAGAATATCACCGTCACGGAAGCCTATTTCCCGAGCACGCTCATTAAATTTCATACCATGAGTCATGTCTTGCAGCGACACAAAAGAATCTCCCCAATGGAATAAAATCATGGAATAGATGAAGATAGCCAGCAAGAAATTCATCAAGACACCACCCACCATGATAAGCAGACGCTGCCAAGCCGGTTTTGAACGAAATTCCCATGGTTTAGCAGGCTGTTTCATCTGCTCGGTATCCATAGACTCGTCTATCATACCCGAAATTTTCACATATCCCCCCAAAGGCACCCAGCCAATACCATATTCCGTATCACTGTTCTTCGGTTTGAATTTGAACAAAGAAAACCACGGATCAAAAAATATGTAGAACTTCTCTACTCTTACTTTAAAAAGACGTGAAAAAAGAAAATGTCCTCCCTCATGAATAATGACCAATAATGAAAGGCTCATTATCAATTGAAGGGCACGAATCAAAAATGTTTCCATCTAGCTATTTACTATTTTATAATTTATAATTAACATAATTCTCTGTCAACTACCATTTAAGATGACAAAAGGGATAACGCTACCCGACGTGCCTCAGTATCAGTAGCCACATAGTCTTCATAAGTCGGTTCCTTGATATAAGCAACTTTACCCATAGTCCGTTCTATGACATCACTCATACCCAGGAAAGATATTTTGTCTTTCAGGAAAGCATCCACCACCACTTCATTAGCTGCATTCACTATACAGGGCATATTTCCGGCCCGATACAAAGCCTCGTATGCCAATGCCAAATTACGAAAACGTTTAGTATCAGGCTGTTCAAAAGTCAGGTCTGTTATACGGGCAAAATCCAACCGTTCGAAAGAAGATTTCACACGCTCCGGATACGAAAAAGCATATTGAATAGGCAAACGCATATCGGGCATGCCCAATTGCGCTTTCACGGCCCCATCCTCAAACTGCACCATAGAATGAATGACAGATTGTGGATGAACTACCACTTCAATTTGCTCCGGACGCATTCCGAATAACCATTTAGCCTCAATCACTTCAAACCCCTTGTTCATCATGGAAGCCGAATCAATGGTTATCTTCGCTCCCATCTCCCAATTGGGGTGCTTCAAAGCTTGTGCTTTGGTCACTGTTTGCAACTGCTCCATAGTATAAGTACGAAACGGCCCTCCTGAAGCTGTCAAGATCACTTTCTCCAACCGGTTATTTATTTCCAGGCACTGGAAGATAGCCGAATGTTCCGAATCCACGGGAAGTACAGATGTATGGTACTGATTTGCCAGTGCATTAATCAACTCTCCGGCCACAACCAGCGTTTCTTTATTAGCCAAAGCAATAGCTTTACCTGCCTTTATCGCATTTATAGTAGGACGCAATCCGGCATAACCTACCATAGAAGCCAGTACAATGTCAATAGGCTGTGATTCCACAATTTGAGAGAGCGCATCCGCTCCTGCATATACTTTGATAGGCAGATCACTCAACGCCTCTTTCAATTGAAGGTATTTTTCCTCATTGGCTATCACTACCGCCTCGGGCATGAACTTACGGGCTTGTTCTATCAATAAATCGACCCTGTTATTGGCTGTCAGCGCATAGGCCTCATATAAATCAGGATGTTCCTCTATTACCTGTAAAGCCTGTGTACCGATAGAGCCGGTAGAACCTAATATCGCTATTTGTTTTTTCATAATGTTGTTAAAATACAATGTATTTTGAGGGATCAATCGCACGTCCCTTGTGCCACAATTCGAAATGCAGATGCGGTCCGGTAGTTTTTTCACCGGTATTTCCTACCAATGCAATAGCTTCACCACCTTTCACCGGATCGCCTTCTTTCTTTAATAACGAACCACAATGTTTATATACCGACACAAAATCCTGTCCGTGCTGTATCTGAATAACATAACCGGTTTCTGCTGTATAAGTAGACAAAATCACTGTTCCATCCAATGTTGCCAACACACTTTCATTTGGATTAGCGGCAATATCCACTCCGTAATGCCTGTTCTCCAAGTCAAAATTAGAAGACATCATGCCACGTGTAGGACGATAAAAAATCAATCCGGAAGCGGCATTATTATCATCAACAGCCGTCAGATTATATCGTTCTGATTCTTCATATTGCTTGCGAAACTCTTCTTCCTGCCTGGTACGTTCCATCAAAGAATCAGAACGAAGAATGGTCAGAGAGTCGATAGATTGGACTGTATCAGCTTTTACTTTCCCGCTAAATATATCCTGAATATTCATGATATACATATTCTGCCTCGTCACCACTTGTTGCAATGAATCGGCCCGCAAGGCATTGGTCACCACCTGCGCACGTACCTCACTGTTCATATATCCCGGCAAATAATTACGTAAAGGAGTAAAAACAATGATAGTTGCCGAAATCAGGAAAATTACCGTTACGGCAGACAGCAATACAGACACACCATTGAGTTTGGAAACGTGTAGTCCCACAATCTCCTCCAACGTATTTTCATTGGTAATGGTCAGTTTATACTTAAACTTGAAATTATGCCAAAATGCTTTCCTTCCTTTTTTCTTCATCGTGCGTACCTTCTATATTTATATCAAGCCATCAGGTACTTCGACCGTCAGCAAACGCTTTTTCTTATCCAATTTGGTGATAAATTCCTCGTGGGCAGGCAGCAAAAGTTCCTCACCACCTTTCTCAATGGCAAAAAGGACATTCATCGTACTGTCATCCACCGCCACAATCTCACCCAACTCACCATGATTCACATCTTCTACCTTAAAACCAATAAAATAGTTCCAAGTAGGTATATCATCCGAATCTTCCTCCTCACCGACATATTTCTTCGGGAAATAAACCTCTACATTCGTAAACATACGGGCCTTTTCCGAGGTATCCACCCCTTCCAGTTTGACTAAAGCAGTGGTATCTGAACGAAAACGATACTCTTCAATAAAGAAAGGCACGAAGATACCGTCTAACAAACAGACCAAATACTCACATTCCACACGGTCAAAAATATCATCCGTAAAAGTGAATGAGATTTCTCCTTTTACTCCATGCGGCTTGTTGAATATACCAATCTTGAAAACTTCATCTTTTTTAATCATGATTGATTTCTCTAAATTCTAGTAATACGTGCGCCAAGCGCATTCAAACGCTGGTCTATATTCTGATATCCCCGGTCTATCTGCTCTATATTGTGTATGCGACTGGTACCGTCGGCACTCATTGCCGCTATCAGCAAAGCGATACCGGCACGAATATCGGGTGAAGTCATATTTCCGGCACGAAGCTGGAAATTACGGTCATGCCCTATTACAACGGCACGATGAGGGTCACATAATATAATCTGTGCTCCCATATCTATGAGCTTGTCCACAAAGAACAGGCGGCTTTCAAACATTTTCTGATGAATCAGTACACTGCCTTTCGCCTGTGTAGCCACCACCAGTACCACACTGAGCAGGTCGGGAGTCAACCCCGGCCAGGGAGCATCTGCTATGGTCATAATAGAGCCATCAATAAACGATTCTATCTGATAATGTTCTTGCTCGGGGATAAATAGATCATCCCCCGCTGTTCCACTCTAATACCTAAACGACGAAAACTTTCTGGAATAATGCCCAAATTTTCATGTGATACATTCTTAATGGTAAGCTCACTTCCTGTCATAGCTGCCATTCCGATAAAACTACCTACTTCAATCATATCAGGCAACACCCGATGAGTACAGCCATGCAGACTTTCCACTCCTTCAATAGTCAGCAAATTAGATGCAATACCGGAAATCTTCGCCCCCATGCTGTTCAACATACGACAAAGTTGCTGCAGATAAGGTTCACAAGCTGCGTTATAAATGGTCGTTTTGCCCTTCGCCAGGACAGAAGCCATCACAATATTAGCCGTACCGGTAACCGAAGCTTCATCCAGCAACATATAAGTACCTTCCAAATGCTTTGCGCAAATACTGAAAACACTTCGTTCCTCATCATAATTAAAACAGGCTCCCAACTTCTGAATACCGATAAAGTGAGTGTCCAAACGCCGACGGCCAATCTTGTCACCGCCCGGCTTTGAAATCAAAGCCTTTCCAAAACGGGCAACCAACGGACCAACCAACATGACTGATCCACGCAGACTGGAACATTTCTTTAAGAATTCATCACTCTCCAAGTAGTTCAAATCCACAGTGTCAGCTTTAAATGTATACGAATCAATTCCTGTTTTTGATACCTTGACGCCCATATCACGTAACAACTGAATCAGGTTGTTCACATCCAGAATGTCCGGAATATTAGTCACTGTCACTTCTTCCGAGGTCAACAGAGTGGCACAAAGGATCTGTAACACTTCATTTTTAGCACCTTGCGGGTGTATTTCGCCGTGCAATTTATGTCCTCCTTCAATTACAAACGAAGCCATGGTATCATTTTTTAGGAATTAATATTTCTTTCTTTGATTGTTGTTTTGTTGCGGTCTGCGCTGATTGTTATTCTGTTGTGGCCTGCGTGGAACATAAACACGTTGCTGCTCATTCAAATGCAAGTCTTCAGGGGTCAGATTAATCACTCCCTTAGAGTAATCGCGAAGATCATCCAAGATTTTCTGATCCTCCACCCCGTCTTTGTTCCAGTTCAGGAAGCATTTCTTCATGTGGTTTGCAATCAGGCTGATCAGCTGCTTTTTCTCCTCACCTTCCGGATAGTCCACTGCCTTTTTAATCATGTTCTCCAAAATACGTCCATAATGACGGTAACGGATTCCATTATGCGGATAAGGCAACATATCGGGTTTCACCTCCAGGCTTTCTTTCTTCACAATTTCATACGGATAATCAATATCCAGCTTAAAATCGGCCATAATAGCCAAATGATCCCATAATTTATGTTTGAAATCGGGCACATCCCGCAAATGCGGAAACATACCGCCCATAATGTTGATAATCGTGTTCGCACAACGTTGGCGCTCAGCTCTGTCCTCGATGGTCAAGGCGTGATCTACCATGTTCTGCACACTTCTGCCATATTCAGGAAGGGGTAAAGTTCGTTGTTGAGTATTATACTCCATATATTTAAAATTTATGATTTATGCACTAATTTGTTCATCGGCTGTTACAAAAGCTTTTTGGGTTTGGAAGCTACAAACTCTTTCAAATAGAAAGGCTCAAAATAAGCCACATCCTTAAAGTTCTGTCTTACCATTTCCTTTTCTGCCAATGGAAACATCCATTTACCTAACGGACGGATGTCATCAATAAAATGAGCATTGGGATGAGTAATCTGCCCACGGCATTTGGCTGCACCGTTACCAAAAAAATAGACCGGATGTTCATTCAGAAACTCCAAATAGGAATGCTCATCAACAATATCGGCAGCTATTTCCCTTTTTACGCTCAATGCGCGGTCATAAACAGCTGCATAGACTTCCATGCGACGTGCATCTATCATAGGACAGAGCAAGGCATCCTCAGGCAAATCGTGATGTAACAACACCGGCACACACAATACCTCCAATGTCGGCAGACCGATAAGTGGCAAATTACGTCCATAGCAAATACCCTTCGCCATAGAGACACCAATACGCAACCCTGTGTACGAGCCGGGCCCGCAACTCACAGCCACTGCATCCAACGGCATACCATGACTGTCGACAAACGACAAAGCCTCATCTACAAATACGCCCAGCTGCACGGCGTGTGAAGGTCCTTTCAAATCCTCTTTGGAGAACACCGCCAATCCATCCTCACTGACGGCAACAGAGCAGGCCTCTGTTGAAGTTTCAATATGCAAAATACACGACATAATGCTCTACTTATATAATATAATCTGCAAATATACACTTTTATTTATACTTCATTTCCATAAAAAGATTACTTTTGCAAAAAAACATATTAGTTATGATACAGTCAATGACCGGATACGGTAAAGCAACCGCTATATTCGGAGAAAAAAAAATTAACGTAGAGATCAAGTCTTTAAATAGTAAAGCAATGGACTTGTCTACACGGATCGCTCCTTTATACCGTGAAAAAGAAATGGAAATCCGCAATATGATTTCCAAATCATTGGAACGCGGTAAAGTTGATTTCAGCCTGTGGATAGAGAAAGACGTTTCGGATACAGCCACTCCCATTAACGCCGCCCTTGTAGAAAACTACTACAATCAGATAAAATCTATTTCCGAAATGACCCATATACCAATGCCCGAAGATTGGTTTGCAACCCTTCTACGAATGCCCGACGTACTAACCAAGGCCGATGTACAAGAACTTTCGGAAGAAGAATGGGAGGTAGTCCGCCAGGTAGTGGAAGAGGCTATCAACCATTTGGTAGATTTTCGCAAACAGGAAGGAACCGCTTTGGAAAAGAAATTCAACGAAAAGATTGATAACATCGAGAGTTTGTTAAAGTCCATCGAGCCCTACGAAACAGAACGTGTAGCCAAGATACGTGAACGCATTACAGATGCTTTGGAAAAGACCATCAGTGTGGATTATGATAAAAACCGCTTGGAACAAGAATTGATTTATTACATTGAAAAATTAGATATTAACGAAGAAAAACAACGACTGAGCAATCACTTGAGATATTTCCGTGAAACCATGGCAGGCGGTCATGGGCAAGGGAAAAAACTTGGTTTCATAGCACAGGAGATGGGACGCGAAATCAATACGACCGGCAGCAAATCCAATCATGCCGAGATGCAAAACATCGTAGTGCAGATGAAGGACGAACTGGAACAAATCAAAGAACAGGTATTAAATGTAATGTAACCGGTTCATATACCGGACCCCATTCTCATAAGCAAAGAATCAAGATATGGCAACAGGAAAACTTATCATTTTTTCAGCCCCCTCAGGTTCGGGCAAATCAACCATTATCAACTATCTGCTGACACAAAACCTGAACCTGTCTTTCTCTATTTCTGCCACCAGCCGCCCTCCTCGCGGAAAAGAACGGCATGGTGTGGAATATTTCTTCCTATCTCCTGAGGAATTCAAACAACGCATTGCCAATGATGAATTTCTGGAATACGAAGAAGTATACGAAAACCGTTTCTACGGAACCTTGAAAGCACAAGTGGAAAAACAATTGGAAGCCGGACAAAATGTGATTTTTGACGTAGATGTAGTAGGCGGATGTAATATCAAAAAATATTATGGCAGCCGCGCATTGTCTGTTTTCATTCAACCACCCAGTGTAAAAGAACTCCGTAAACGCCTGAAAGGCCGTGGTACTGATGCCCCCGAAGTAATTGAAAGCCGAATCGCAAAAGCAGAATTTGAATTGGGGTTCGCCGATAAATTCGACACCGTGATAGTAAATGACGATTTGGAGAAAGCAAAAGCGGAAGCACTGAAAGTTATTAAAAATTTTATTGAAAAATAAGACGATGATCAAAGATCCGAAAAAACTGGCCCAAAGAATGTCGATACTTTGTATCCTCATTGGTTTTATAGCTTTGGCTGTGGGCATCATTGCAATGGCAATGGAGCAATACATTATTGCCATAGCAATGGGTATTGTCACTGTGGGACAAGTATGGAATTACAATAAATGGAAAAGAGTAAGATAAAGACTGGTATTTTCGGCGGCTCATTCAATCCTATTCACATTGGTCATCTGGCACTTGCTAATTATTTATGTGAATATAATGGATTGGATGAAATATGGTTTCTCGTCTCTCCTCACAATCCATTAAAGCAACAAACGGATTTATGGGATGATAATCTGCGATTGGAACTGGTAAAACTGGCCATTGTGGATTATCCCAAATTCCGAGCTTCCGATTTCGAGTTCTACCTTCCTCGTCCTTCCTATACTATACACACATTGGACGCTTTACACAAAGCCTATCCCAACCGAGAATTTACTCTTATCATTGGGGCGGACAACTGGCTTCTATTCCCCCGTTGGTACAAAGCAAAGGAGATTTTAAAGAATCATCATGTAATGATCTATCCCCGTCCGAATTTCACTATTGATCCAACAACTCTTCCTCCTTCCGTGCAATTAGCAGATACTCCGTTATTGGAAATCAGTTCTACTTTTATCAGACAGGCACTAGCGGAAGGACGAGATATACGATATTTCCTACATCCGGCAGTATATGAACGGCTAAAAAAATAAAAATCCCCGGGAGGACACAATCCAAATTTCCCGGGGAAAAACACATCAATTATTTAATCTAAAATTCAAAGGACGCACTCCATTAACGCTTTGCCAGCAGTACTTCATTATTTATTAATCCGTCCAACTCCCAGCCTGTCGCATCTTTTTTATATGAGTGCCACGTCAAAAACTTCCCAGCTTCATCTAACGTATATACATATTTCTGCGTAGGGATAAACGCTTTTTTATTCTTGTTCCACAAAGAATAATCAATATGCGCTTCTGTGTCTGTGTACGTAACTTCCATACAATAATAATTTATCCAAGTCGTGCCATTCCATTTCATACTTTTCTTCTCTATAATTTGTCCCTTATCGTTGTATCTGAACTCAAAACGATACTCCGGAGTAAGGAAAGTACCCTCTTGTTCATAAACGACCTTAGCCGACACCCGACCATTTTCCACCTCTTCATTTGTAATTTTCACAGGCTCGACTGCATTCAGCGTTAATACACTTGTCATTGCAAAAAGAACTGCCATCATGGCTTTAGTGATCATTGTAGTTTTCATAATGTCTTATTTTTAATGTTTATAATTCGGGTTTATTTGTGTCTCTATTTATAAGACGCAAATGACTCTAAAAACGTTGCAACATGATCCGTTTTTTTTTCTTGAGCCGCTTCACTTTATAAAGTGCAAAGCACATGCCACGAAATTAATCCACTAAGTATCAATAAGTAAACATAAAAAGGGTGTCCGATTATGGACACCCTGTACGTTATTAACGGACAAACAGTCTATTCTTTCTGCTTTTCAACACGATGCAAGACTACCAGAACAACTTCGCTGGGAGTAAATAAGCGGACGTCAACGCGCGAAGTACCCAATCCATTGGTAATAATAATCGGAGTACCTTTACTATTCTCTTTCCAACCAGTCAAAAAACGGTTTCCATAAATGGAGTGCTTTACCGGAGAATATTTTTTAAACAAGCTCACCTGCCCGCCATGAGTATGCCCCGCTAACACCAAATTGGCATTCGATACATCTGTATCTTCTGCATAGTCGGGAGTATGCGTGAGCAATATAATAAAATCATCCGCTGGAAAATGCTGGGATGGAGAGTCACCATTCCTTTTTAAATCAAACGGATTGCGTACACCGCTTACTATAATATGCTGACCATCTTTCATCAACTTATAGCTTTTATGTTCCATCAACCGCACATGATTCTTTTGCATGGCCTCCACCACTTCGGAATAGCAATAACCATAATCATGATTCCCCATCACAGCAAATGTTCCGTAAGGTGTATAAACTCTGCTCAAGGCGGTGAACAAAGTGTCTAGATTTCCACCTTTCTTGCTACGATAATCTCCACCCAACAACAGAACATCGGCATGCATTGATTTTAATGCTCGTACCGCACTGTTCAATTCACTCCTCTTAAAACGACTCTCATAATGAAAATCCGAAGCAAATCCTATCCGAAAACCATCAAAAGCGGGTGGAATATCATAACTATAAAAATCATATTGCTTCACACGTCCTACTCCCGGAAACTCGGACAAAGTAGCTGTGGCGCAAGAAGACAAAAAAATAACCGCTAAAAGTAAAAAAAGAAACTGTTTCTTCATAATCCTTTCTATTTGGAGACAAAGATACAGAATTAATTGTTTTATCTTTGCACAACCTTAATTATAAATAGAAATGGAAATTGTTCAAGTTAACTCAATAAAAGCATGGCTTCTAGCCGCCCGTCCTAAAACATTGGCAGGAGCCGCCACTCCGGTTTTACTGGGATGTGCCTTGGCCTATGCAGACAGCTGCTTCCAAATGACACCAGCATTGCTTTGCTTTCTCTTCGCTTTTCTGATGCAGATAGATGCCAACTTCATTAATGATTACTTTGATTATCTGAAAGGCAGTGACCGTGAAGACCGCTTGGGTCCTGAACGTGCCTGCGCACAAGGATGGATCACACTGAACGCCATGAGGAAAGGAATCGCCCTGACCACAGCGACAGCTTGTTTAGCAGGGTTATGCCTATTAGCTTATGGAGGGATTGAAATGATTCCAGTGGGAATTTTATGTATTTTATTCGCTTTTCTTTATACAGCAGGACCTTATCCGCTAGCTTATCACGGATGGGGAGACATACTTGTCATTGTCTTTTTCGGGTTTGTACCGGTAGGCTGCACTTACTATGTGATGTGTCGTAGCTGGACTTGGAATGTAACACTCGCCTCTCTAGCTTGCGGACTGATTATAGATACCTTGTTGATGGTGAATAATTACCGTGACCGCGATCAAGATGCAAAAAGCGGAAAGAAAACAATCGTAGTACGCTGGGGAGCCAATGCAGGGCAACAATTATACCTATTTTTGGGATTGGCTGCCGCATGGCTTTGTTTATTGTTTATTCCGACCGGACACATTTGGGCTGCATTATTACCCCAACTTTATCTGTTACCTCACTTCATGGCATGGCAAAAAATGGTAAAAATCAAAAAGGGAAAAGAATTAAACAGCATATTGGGAGAAACCTCCCGTAATATGCTACTATTCGGAGTATTACTAGCATTCGGCCTTATTCTATAAAAATCATTCCGCTTTCTCTATTAATACAGTGGCGTAAGCAGAAATACCTTCCTCCCTGCCCGTGAATCCCAGCTTCTCTGTAGTGGTAGCCTTTACGGAAACATCATCCACATCAATCCTCATCAAATGAGCAAGCACCAACTGCATTTCCGGAATCCGCGCCTTCAATTTAGGACGTTCAGCGCAAATCGTTGCGTCCACGTTACCTACTTTATACCCTTTTGCAGCAATCAGGTCCACCGTTTCAGCCAATAAAATCTTGCTATCAATATTCTTGAATTCGCCTGCAGTATCAGGAAAATGATAACCTATATCACGCATATTGGCCGCTCCCAGCAAAGCGTCACAAATAGCATGAATCAACACATCGGCATCCGAGTGTCCCAATAGCCCCAATTCATGTTCAAATTTTATTCCTCCAAGCCATAATTCACGACCGCTTACCAGTTGGTGCACATCAAATCCAAATCCTACTCTTATTTTCATCTTACATAAAAATCTAATAATTTTTCACCTTCCAAATACCCCTGCAAATGCTGTCCTATACTGACTGGCCCTACTCCCACGGGAGTCCCTGTATAAAGCAAATCTCCAATCTTTAATGTAAAAAACCGGCTAACGTATGCGATTATCTCATCCACCTTAAACAACATATCTGCAGTATTACCTCTCTGCACCGTTTTTCCATCTATATCCAAATGAAAGTTCAAATTCTGTATATCCTTAAATCTGTCTACCGGCACAAAATCACCTATGGCAGCCGAGCTATCAAACCCTTTACACAGCTCCCAAGGCTTACCTTCCTCCCGAAACTGCCGCTGAAGGTCACGTGCCGTAAAATCTATTCCTACCGTCACCGCATCATAATACCGACTGGCAAAACGCGGAGCAATATTCTTTCCCAAACGATTAATACGTACTACCAATTCTGTCTCATAATCCACCTGCTGAGAAAAATCAGGAATAAAAAACGGCTTGCTGTCTTTCAGCAGAGCCGAATCCGGTTTCATAAAAATAACCGGTTCTTCCGGCAAATTCTCATCAGCATGCAACTCGTGGCAATGTGCAACGTAGTTCATTCCTACGGCTATAATCTTCATGTTATTATTCTTGAATTACATTTAATCTGTTAAACATTACAGCCAGATGGGCATAAAGTGATGTATTCTGCACCACAATATTTTCCGGTACACGAATACGGAACGGTGTAAAGTTCCAAACTGCCTTAATGCCACCCGCTATCATCTTATCTGTTATCTCCTGTGCTATATTAATAGGCACAGTCAACACCCCGATATTGACATCACAGGATTTCATTTTTACCTCAAATTCATCCGAATGATAAATAGGAATTCCATTTATTTCCTTTCCCACTAGTTCGGGGTTAATATCAAACGCACCTACTATCTCTAATCCAAAATGATGCAGGCCCGAGTCGCGCAACAAAGCACCTCCCAAACTACCAACACCAAACAAAAAAGCTTTATGCATCTTGGTAAATCCCAAGAAACGCTCCAGCACCTCTATCAACGCATCAATCTCATATCCCACACGTGTACGGCCGGATATATTTACATAAGAAAGATCTTTCGCTATTTGGGAAGCATCCACATTGATCTGCTTGGATATTTGGGTAGAAGACACGTACGTTTCTCCCTGTTCTTTCATCAGTTTCACATTCGAAAGATACCACGGAAGTCTGCGCAAAGTCGGCTCAGGCACTTTATCCGAGAATTTATGCATACGTATATCCATCTTTTTCTTTAGGTATTATCATTAGGTAATTTGCAAAAGTACACTTTTATTTGTTACATTGACGGATAGAGTATAAAAAAAGTCTTATCTTTGAGTATTCATTTAAGCAAAATTCACATGAAAAATAACGATTGGAAAGAACGTCTGAATGTGGTTTATTCCACAAATCCTGATTTCAAGTATGAAAACGTTGAAAAGGAAGAGACTAAAACATTAGATAAAAAACAACAAAAGCTCCGTGTCAATATAGAAAAAAAAGGACGGAGTGGCAAAACCGTGACATTAATCAACGGGTTCATCGGAACAGAAAATGACCTGAAAGAGTTGGGTAGATTATTGAAAAGCAAATGTGGGGTAGGCGGTTCAGCAAAAGACGGGGAGATCCTTATTCAAGGAGAGTTCAAGCAACGGGTCATCGAGTTGTTGAAAGCTGAAGGATATACCCAAACCAAATAGCCGGAAAAAAGAAAGGGACTGTTGTCACACAGTCCCCCTTCTATAATTGCGGAAATCTTATTCAGCACGTAAAGTGAAACGTTTGAAAGCAACGATCTGCAATTCAGGATCAGCTTCCTTCAACACTTCTCTTACAGTCTTCTTACCATCCATGATATCCTCTTGGTTCAGCAAGCAAACTTCCTTCAAGAACTTGCCCAGACGACCTTTAGCAATGTTTTCAATCATCTGTTGTGGCAAGTTAGCAGCTTTTTCAGCAGAAACAGTAGCAATGATTTCTTTAGCTTTGGCAATATCTTCGTCAGTGATCCAGCTTAGCCTTGTTACTTTCCATATGTTCTTCGCTGTCTACGTGTGCAGGGTTGATACCAGCCTTCTTCAAGGCAACTTCAACAGCCTTGTCTACTTGTTCTTTCTTAGTCTTGTCAATAGCTACCTGTATTTCAGCTTCTTTTACAGATTCAGGAACACCGGCTTCATCAATTGCAATAGGATTCATAGCAGCAATCTGCATAGCAACTCCGTGAGCGGCAGCTTCAGCTTCTTTATTCATTGCAACAATAGTACAAAGCTGGTTATTTCCCTGGTGGTTATAAATAGAAGTATAAGCACCTTCAACCACATTGTAACCATCCAATTCCATTTTTTCACCAGTGATACCACTACGGTCTGTTACTGCATCTTGTACAGTACCGTTACCCATAGGCAAAGCCTTTACTTCTTCCAAAGTCTTACACCTGTTGGCAACAGCAGCATCCAGAATAGCTTGAGTCAAAGCTATGAAATCAGCGTTTTTAGCAACGAAGTCGGTTTCGCATTTCAAAGCGATGATAGCAGCAAATTCGCCATCCTTTTTTGCCAGCACACAACCTTCAGATGCTTCACGGTCAGAACGTTTTGCAGCAACAGCCTGTCCTTTTTTACGAATAATTTCCATCGCTTTATCGATATCGCCGTTTGCTTCAGTCAAGGCGTTCTTGCAATCCATCATACCAGCTCCACTAATCTTACGAAGCTTGGTTATTTCAGCCATAGTTACAGCCATAATATTCCTTTATTTTTTAATTGTTAGTAATATCTTTAAAACAGAATTGAGAATTGAAAATTGAGAATTGAGAATTAACAGCATAATCTGCCCCTTTCCCAATTTTCAATTCTCAACTCTCAATTTATACTATTAAGCTTCTTCGTCTTCTTTCAAGAAAGCGGCAGCCTTAGCAGCATTGATAGCTTCTTCTTCGGCTTTATCCATACGAGCCTTGGTATTTTTCTTCTTACCAGCACCCTTAGGAGCATTTTCACCGGCAGCTTCCATATCTACTTTTTCAGCTTTTCTTTCTTCCAAACCTTCAGCGATAGCACCACAACAAGCATCCAAGATCACTTCTACAGACTTAGTAGCATCATCGTTTGCAGGAATCACGAAGTCTACGTTTGAAGGATCTGAATTTGTATCAACGATAGCAAATACAGGGATACCCAAGCGGTTAGCTTCACGAACTGCAATGTTTTCTTTCAACACATCGACAACGAACAGTGCTGACGGCAAACGAGTCAAATCAGCGATAGAACCTAAGTTCTTTTCCAATTTAGCACGCTGACGAGAAATTTGCAGGACTTCTCTCTTAGAAAGGTTTGAATAAGTACCATCGTTGGTCAACTTATCGATAGTAGCCATTTTCTTCACAGCCTTACGGATAGTCGGGAAGTTAGTCAACATACCACCCGGCCAACGCTCTATTACATAAGGCATATTTACAGAAGCAGCTTTCTCAGCTACTACTTGTTTAGCTTGTTTCTTAGTAGCAACAAACAGGACTTTCTTACCTGATTTTGCGATTTGTTTCAGTGCATCAGCAGCTTCATCTACTTTAGCAACTGTTTTATGGAGGTCAATGATATGGATACCATTGCGTTCCATGAAAATATAAGGAGCCATTGAGGGATTCCACTTTCTCTTAAGGTGTCCGAAGTGGCAACCGGCTTCCAATAATGTATCGAAATTAGTTCTAGACATTTTGTTATTCTTTAAATCGTTTACTTTCTTTTTTGTTTATCTCAACCAACCATCGGGTAGTCCGCTACCAAGTAGAGTCCCGCTGGTTTAGATACTAAACGCTTCTTAACCAGTTCCAAGTAAAACCGGATATTAACGTTTACTGAACTGGAATCTACGACGTGCTTTGGGCTGACCCGGTTTCTTACGTTCTACAGAACGAGAGTCACGTGTCATGAAGCCTTCTGAACGAAGAGCCGTTTTATCTTCAGGGTTGATTTTAACCAGCGCACGAGCGATAGCCAGACGCAAAGCCTGTGACTGTCCTGTAAAACCACCACCGTAAAGATTTACTTTGATATCATATTTTTCAGCAGCCTCTAGCTTGTTCAAAGGCTGTTTTACTACATACTGAAGAATAGTTGATGGAAAGTACTGTGCAAGGTCTCTCTTGTTAATAGTAATCTTTCCTGTACCTTCGCTTACGAACACGCGTGCTACGGCGCGTTTACGTCTGCCTAATGCATTTACTACTTCCATTCTTTATTATTTAAGTGAGTTTATATCAATTGATTTCGGAGTCTGAGCCTCATGTTTGTGTTCACTACCAGCGTAAACATACAAATTGCCCAGCAACTGTGCTCCCAGACGATTTTTAGGAAGCATACCCTTTACTACTCTCTTCAACAGTTTTTCTTCACCGTTAGGTTTCTTCATCAACTGAGCAGGAGTCATTTCTCTCTGACCACCGGGATAACCTGTATAGCGCAAGTAAACCTTGTCGTTCCACTTGTTTCCGGTAAATTTCACTTTGTCTGCATTAATGATAATAACATTATCACCGCAGTCAGCATGAGGGGTAAAGTCTGGTTTGTACTTTCCTCTCAACAGTTTCGCAACTTTCGAACCGAGACGGCCTACGACCTGATCGGTTGCGTCGACAACAACCCATTCTTTATGAGCTGTTTCTTTGTTTGCAGAAATGGTCTTGTAACTTAAAGTATCCACTCTTAAATTCTTTTTTAAATGTTAACTACTAAAAAACAATTCTTCTCAGCGTTTCTAACCGTTCCCGGACAAAGAACTATTAACACGCTAAGAATTAATCCTTTATAAACTTTTGATAATAATCGGCTTGCAAAGGTACGGCTTTTCTTTGAACTGACAAATAAATTAAGATATTTTTTCCTCTTGCTATTCGCATACAAAAGGCTGATATAACCACATCTAGGCTTTGAATAACGGACTAAAAAACATAGGGAAGAGATTTTGATTCTTCCCTATACATATACAGTTATTCATTCTATTTTCAACGATTCCAGCCACTCTCCATCTCAGAGCAAGTACACACAGCCACAGATGCCGCATTGTTTCCACTGGACTGACGAAGCTTTAAAAGTTCAGTTGCTGAGATCCGGACTACTTTTCCATCGGGACGACCATAACACAATGTCCCTTCGCGCCGTGCAGTTTCCTCTATCAACCGCTGTTCCGCTAGTTCTAAACCATAACGCAACTTCGCACTTAATTCCTTATATTCTTCTTCAGTTGACATAACTTCTGATTTTAGTAAAAAGTTCTTGATTATAGATATGGGCCTCATCTCCCAAACGGAAGGCGTCCGCCACAATAACACGCGGTGTGCAGCTATTGTCCGCAAGCATCCAATAATCCACGCAAGGCATATAAATACGGAAAAAGTTTTCCAACCCCGAACGATAACGACGACGGATAATGGGAGCAGGCACATCATGCCCTCCATTGGCAACACGCTGTTTCACTCGCTCTATAGCCAATTCAGGCGAATTCAGCCAAAAATAAATAAGGCTGACACTATATCCTTGATTTTGTGCCTGCTGGATAAGATTGATATAAGAACGGGTGGACAATGTGGTTTCAACAGAAAAGCTGACTCCGGCCGACAGTAACTCTCCGATACGTTTCAGCATCAGTCGCCCGGCTTCGATAGCCACACTTGAGGGGTTAAAAGGAGAAAGTCCCTTAGCGATTTCATCGGCATTGACAAATTCGCGGCACTCTAAAATTTCGGGTAATACCGTGTACGAAGCGGTCGTTTTACCGGCTCCGTTACACCCCGCTATTATATAAAGTTTAGACATTAATCTCCTTTTCTATTTCTGTTATTGGCGACAAAGTTAACGATTATTTCCAATCTTTGTTCTTGAAAAGGCATAAAAGTGATGAAGAATAGCACATTTTTTGAAATTCTGTGCAAATTAAGAAGAGATTACAGGAGTTTTACCTTATATTTAAGCAACCTGCAAACAGGTAGCAGTTACTCATTACATCATTTTATTGAAGAAAATTAGTACATAAGCATCTTTCATTTAAGTATCCAAACAAGTAATCATATAAATAGGACACATATCCCACCATAATAGCAAGTACACTTGTTTCGTCAGACAAATATCATGTATAAAATAAATAGGGCCACACTTTCAAAAAATGAAAGCGTAGCCCGAAAAATGACTATTCTTTGTTTATAAACAAAGATTCAAACTTATCTGACCAAATCCTTTGGATAAACAGGAGGCATTTTCACTCGTTTCCAAGTTTCATAATACCAGGAATTGATTTCATTTCCATCCTTATCCGTTTTCACAAAAAACTTCAGCACCATGACATCTCCCCCCTTCATCTCAAATTCCAAAATATTATCCACACCTACCAATTGTGGAAGATGCAAGTTTTTCTCCACATGCTCTGTATAAGCATTAGGAGCAGTCTGCCGATAGGTACCGGAACCAATAATAATAGCTCCATGATTAGGAATCATGGTCATATTGGTAAACTTGCCGTCATCAGACAAAATTTTAAAAGAATTACTTGGTTTCAACTCACCCGGTACCTGAGGAGTCCCTGATACATAAAAGCACATCTGCCAAATTCCTTTCAAGTTGACAGGGGTTACATCCGATTTTTCCTGTCCCACTACACGCGAAGTACCGATAAGCAAGAATGCTATCATCAGTAGGAATAATTTTTTCCGTTTCATAGTTGTATATATTTAGTTAACAAATTGCGTAATGTGGATATACAAAATTAGAAATTTTTTTCAAACTTCCTGCTTTTTAAATAACTTTTTTACAGTTAAATACAAAAAAAATCCTGCCCTATGTTATAGGGCAGGATTTTTTGAATTATTATTTCCAACAATTAGAATTCAGCATTACGCGGAGTACGTGGGAAAGGTATCACATCACGAATATTGGTCATACCGGTAACAAACAGCAACAGCCGCTCAAAACCAAGTCCAAAACCAGAATGAGGACATGAACCAAACTTACGGGTATCCAGATACCACCACATATCCTTCATCGGAATTTCCAATTCTGGATACGGGTCATCAGTTTGTCATAATCAGCCTCACGTTCAGAACCACCTATTATCTCGCCAATCTTCGGAAATAAGACATCCATTGCACGGACAGTCTTGCCATCCTCATTCTGCTTCATATAGAATGCCTTGATTTCTTTCGGATAATCTGTCAGGATTACAGGACGTTTAAAGTGCTCTTCCACCAAATAACGTTCGTGTTCAGAGGCTAAGTCTACTCCCCAATATACCGGGAATTCAAATTTATGACCTTTTGCTACAGCTTCCTCCAGTATCTTGATACCTTCCGTATAAGGCAGACGGACAAATTCCTCCTTCAGCACGCCCTGCAAACGTTCTATCAATCCCTTATCGAACATGTCGTTCAAAAACTTCACATCATCATAGCAGTTGTCAAGCGCCCACTGTACACAATATTTAATAAAGTCTTCGGCCAAATCCATATTATCAGTAATATCATTGAACGCAACCTCAGGTTCAATCATCCAAAACTCAGCCAAGTGACGCGGCGTATTAGAATTCTCCGCACGGAATGTAGGACCAAATGTATAAATAGCCCCCAAAGCAGTAGCAGCCAATTCACCTTCCAACTGTCCAGATACCGTCAAACTGGCTTGTTTGCCAAAGAAATCATCATCATAAATAATCGCTCCGTTTTCATCCTTCTTCAAATCATAAAGGTTCTTGGTAGTAACTTGGAACATCTGTCCCGCACCTTCACAATCAGACGCTGTGATAATAGGTGTATGAAAATAGAAAAAACCACGTTCATGGAAAAACTTATGGATAGCGATAGCCATGTTGTGGCGGATGCGGAATACAGCTCCAAATGTATTGGTACGGGGACGCAAGTGAGCGATCTCACGAAGAAACTCCATCGTATGACCTTTCTTCTGTAACGGATAAGTGTTATCACAAGTACCTAATACTTCGATTCCACGCGCTTGAACTTCGGCTGCCTGACCAGAGCCAATGGATTCGGTCAACTCACCGTTCACACTGATACATGCACCGGTGGTGATCTGCTTCAACATTTCTTCGTCAAAGTTTGCCAAATCAACAACAATCTGCACATTATTTATTGTAGAACCGTCATTCAGGGCGATAAAATTTACCTGTTTGCTACCGCGGCGGGTACGAACCCAACCTTTTACATTGACCATCGCACCAAAATCACGGCACTTCAGCAGGTCAACAATCTTTGTTCTACTAATTTTTTCCATTGTTTTGTCTCTTTATTGTTTATTATTCAAATGAGCCCATGCGGAGCATGTTCACTTCTTGTTCAGTCAGGTAACGCCAATCACCGCGGCGCAAACCTTTTTTAGTCAGACCAGCAAAATAAACGCGGTCCAGCTTGATCACCTTATATCCCAAGGATTCAAAAATACGACGCACAATACGGTTCTTTCCGGAATGGATTTCAATACCGACTTGTGATTTATCTGTTTCCGATGCATAGCTGATGGCATCTGCATGAATCTCTCCATCATCCAATGTCACACCTGCTGCAATTTGGTCAAGATCTGCCTTGGTTACATTCTTATCACAATATACATGATAAATCTTCTTCTTCAAATACTTAGGATGAGTCAGCTTGGAAGCCAAATCACCATCGTTAGTTAACAATAACACACCGGTAGTATTACGATCTAAACGCCCAACAGGATAAATACGCTCCTTACAAGCACCTTTCACAAAATCCATTACAGTCTTACGTTCCTGAGGATCATCAGAAGTAGTCACACAATCCTTCGGTTTATTCAACAAAATATAAGTTTTGCGTTCAATACTTACCGGTTCGTCATGGAACTTCACTTCGTCAGTACGCTTGATTTTAGTACCTAATTCGGTTACCACTTCACCATTTACACTGACTACACCTGCTGTAATAAACTCATCAGCCTCACGACGGGAACATATACCTGCATTAGCCAAGAATTTGTTCAGACGAATCGGCTCATTTGGATCGGTCAATATATCTTTATATTCAATCTGTTTCTTCAGACTATACTTTGCATTCGGGTTATAATCAGCCGTACGGGGACGATAGGGACGATTGTATCCACCACCTTGATTATAACCACCGGTACGAGGACGATAAGGACGGTCGCCGCCTTGATTATAACCGCCGGTACGAGGACGATAAGGACGGTCACCGCCTTGATTATAACCGCCGGTACGAGGACGCGGAGTGTAAGAACGCTGTTCACCCCCTTCACCGCTGTTAAAACGGGGACGCGGAGTATAAGGACGCTGCTCACCCCCTTCGCGATTATAGTTTGTGCGGGGACGATATTGACGCTCACCACCTTCCTCACTATTATTAAAACGAGGGCGCGGAGTATACGGACGCTGCTCGCCACCTTCACGATTATAATTTGTACGAGGACGGTATGAACGTTGGTCTCCTCCATCCTCACTGTTAGGATTAAAGCGGGGACGTTGCGGACGGTCTCCGTTATTGTTATAGCGATTATAGGAAGGACGGTCACCGTTGTTATAAGAAGAACGGTAGGGACGGTCTCCACCTTCGCGATTATAGCTGTTCGTACGAGGACGATAAGGACGCTGTTCGCCGTCGTTGTTGTATCTGTTGTAATTACTGTCTCTGTTATAAGACTTATAACCACCATCACGGCTTACATTCTGGTTTTCTTCATTTGCAGCACCTTCTTGTCTGCTTTCATTTTCTGTACTCATGGTTTTCCTTTTATTTTTTAATTAATGTATAACGCCCTCTCGGGCTTTTTGGATTAAAATCTAACTAACTATTTTTTAAATACCTGTATAATTATGCGGTGTAATTACCCGCAGTTCCTTTTTAATGTCTTCGCTTACATTTAGTGTTTCTATAAATTCTTTAATAGACTCTTCTGTGATAGCCTGGTTTGTACGGGTCAAAGCTTTCAATGCTCATACGGATGAGGATAGGCTTCGCGGCGCAGAATTGTCTGGATAGCTTCCGCCACCACACTCCAACAATTATCCAAGTCGGCATAGATTGCTTTCTCATTCAGCAACAGTTTGCGCAGACCTTTCAACGAACTTTGGATAGCAATCACAATGTGACCGAAAGGTACACCGACGTTACGCAACACAGTAGAGTCTGTCAAGTCACGTTGCAAGCGGGAAACAGGCAACTTAGAAGAAAGGTGTTCCAAAATAGCATTTGCCATACCTAGATTACCTTCAGCATTTTCGAAATCAATAGGATTCACCTTATGCGGCATGGCACTGGAACCTACTTCACCCGCTTTAATCTTCTGCTTGAAATATTCCATAGAGATGTACTGCCAGAAGTCGCGGTTCATGTCAATCATAATGGTATTGATGCGTTTCATCGCATCAAAAATGGCTCCCAGATTATCATAATTAGAGATCTGAGTAGTATATTCCTCACGTTCCAATCCCAGCTTTCCTGCTACAAACTTATTACCGAATTCTTTCCAGTCATATTCGGGATAAGCTACATGATGCGCATTGTAGTTACCCGTCGCACCACCGAATTTAGCCGTGACAGGACAAGCTTTCAATACAGCCAGCTGACGATTCAGACGATAAACGAAAACCATGATTTCTTTACCCAAGCGAGTCGGAGAAGCAGGCTGTCCATGTGTTTTTGCCAACATAGGGATATTTGCCCATTCTTCAGCGTATGTAGTCAACTGGGCAATCAGCTCTTCAATTTGCGGATAGTATACTTGTTCCAATGCCTCCTTTATAGACAAAGGTACAGAGGTATTGTTTATGTCCTGTGATGTCAATCCGAAATGAATAAATTCTTTGCATTCCTCCATTCCGCCCAACTTATCGAATTCTTCTTTGATGAAATATTCTACAGCCTTTACATCGTGGTTTGTTACACTTTCTATCTCTTTAATACGCTGTGCGTCAGCCTCTGAAAAGTTCTTATAAATAGCGCGCAATGCATCAAAACGTGCATGATCAAAGTCTTTCAGCTGTGGCAACGGTAGTTCACACAGAGTGATAAAGTATTCAATTTCTACCTGCACACGGTACTTGATGAGTGCAAATTCAGAAAAATAAGAGGCCAAAGCTCCCGCTTTTCCTCTGTATCGACCGTCAATAGGTGATATTGCCGTGAGTAAATCGAGCTCCATATTATATTCTTTGATAATTATCAGACTGCAAAATTAATTCTTTTTCTTGAGTTTAACGGTCTGAAGATGCATAAAGTTTGCGAAAATGAAGATTTATTTCACAAATCCCTTTTTAGTCCATTTCAGACTATTCCAACGCTGTACAAAGATAATACCACGAAGATTTTCATCCAGCACAAATGCACACCACATACCTACCAGTCCCCATCCCCAATGAATACCGAACAAGAAACCACAACCTACGGCAACGCTCCACTGAACAACAAATCCTACATAAAACGGATAATTCACATCACCCGTTGCACGTAAAGCATTCGTCGCATAAATATTAATAGCCCGGCCCACTTCCAAAATCACATCAATAAACAGGATAATAGTACCCAAACGGATAATTTCCGGATTATCCGTCAGCCAGCTAAACAAAGTATGCCCCATCAAAGCCCAGATACAGGATAAAACTAAAGAAACCAAAATAGAAATACGCATCACATATTTGCCCAACAGATAAGCTGCATGAAGTTTCCTCTCACCTACCAAATGACCAATACAGATGGCTCCGCCTTGTGCCATGGCAATAGCAAACAAATAAACGAACATCACTATATTCACCACATAGGTACGAGTAGCCAGCGCTTCATTCCCCAACATATTAATAAAATAGGTCAATACTACCTGAGAGAAACTGTAGGACATATTTTCTCCGGCCGAAGGGACTCCGATTTTCAACAGGTTTTTCAGCTCGACAAACGGGAAGGGGCGAAAATAGGATAACGGAAATCTGGGAATATGTTTACGGAAAAGAATCACAAAAAGTATCACCATAGATACCCCTCGGGCAAATGCAGTAGAAATAGCAGCACCTTCCACTCCCAAAGCCGGCATACCGAACTTACCAAAAATCAGCGAATAGTTACCAATGATATTCAGAATATTTACAACTACCGTTACCATCATGGGATAAACTGCTTTATTGGCACTGCGCAAAGAGGCAGAAATAGTCAGAGATATGGCTTGAAAAAAAGCGAATGCCCCTACTATCTCCATGTAACTCACTCCATATTCCATCAGTTCGGAACGAAGCCCCATCATGGACAACAGGAAAGTGGCTCCATAGTGTAAAATGGCACTAACGAATAAACCGAACGCCAGATTGAGTATCAATGATACTCCCACCACCTGCACCATATTCTTGTGCATTCTTGCTCCCAAATATTGCGAACAGAGTACGGAAGTTCCTATATTGATCACCTCAAATATCAGGAAAGCAAACATAATGAGCTGGTTGACCACCCCTACAGCAGCCACACTATTGTCTGAATACTGACTCAGCATCACGGTATCCACTGCACCCAGCATCATAATCAGTAATGTTTCAATGAAAATAGGAACCGCCAGTCTGGCTAGGTTCTTTCGTATGCTCCTCGGTTCTTGAATTACGTCCACTTATCATCTTTGATTTTCGGGGTGCAAAGGTACGGACTTTTCACGATGCAACGGTTTGATTTATATCAAGAAATATGAACTTAAGATTTTTACCAGAAGATAAACAGGAATCTGATCTTTTCTTTTTATCTTTAGAACCAAATCTTAAATCAATAGAACAACATGAAAAAAGGAATCCTTCTGTTATCTGCAATTCTAGCATTGGGCTCTCTGTCCTCATCCGCCCAAAAAAGAACAGCCACCATGACTGATGAAGAAATGTACCTTGATGCCATGCATCATAACATCACTACCGAAAAGATTTTCGGTTATGTAAAGCAACTTTCAGACCCAGCCTTGGAGGGACGACTCGCAGGTTCGCCCGGAATGGCTAAAGCTGTAGATATCGTAAAAGGATATTTTAAAGAGTGGGAACTGATACCCGGTGGTGAGAATGGTTCCTACATACAGCTATTCCCCCACCCTTGTGTGGAAATACAACCGGGAAGCACTATGGATATCCTATTTCCTGTCACCCAAGGCAAGAAAAAAACTGTATGGATCTCTAAGACATATCCTTGGGCAGATGGTTGGTTTGCCGGAGGAATGACCAGTGACGGGGAAGTGACAGCCGATGTGGTATACGCCGGATTTGGCGTTACAGCACCCGAATTAGCATATGATGATTACAAAGATATAGATGTAAAAGGCAAGATTGTGCTGGTGGAGGGAGAAACACCCAATATAAGCCGTAACCCCGATTCACTGACCATGTGGTACAAACATACTTTGCACCAAACCAAGCTGAACAATGCCGTAACCCATGGTGCGGCAGGCTTGTTATACAAATGGGTTCCCGGTCCAAATGCCCCCTATAATCCAGGATTTGTCTATTGTCATGTTACAGACACTGTGGTTAATGATATTTTCAGGGGAACAGGCAAGACTTATAAAGAGACTATCCGGCAGATTTATAAGACTCAGAAGCCTGCCTCTTTCCATACCGGAAAGAGAGCCCACATCAAAATGAATGCTACCTATAATCCCAATGCTACTGGAAAAAATATTTTGGGTATGATCAAAGGCAGTGACCCTATACTGTGCAATGAATATGTAATCATTTCCGCCCATCTGGACCACTTGGGAATGATTCCTTTCCTTATTGAAGGAGCGAATGACAACAATTCTTCCTCCGCCGCCATGCTGGGAGTAGCCGAAGCACTGGCAAAATCAAAGATAAAACCCAAACGCAGCATCATTTTCATGAGTGTGGACGGCGAGGAAGCCGGACTCACCGGTAGCACTTATTATACTAATCATCCTCTTGTACCAAAGGATAAAGTAATAGCAATCCTGAATCTGGAGCAGGTGGGTGTAGGCCAGATGTTAGGGGCGAACTACCACTATAAATACCCCGAATTGGCCAAACTGTCCCAAAAAGCCAATGCTATGTATGTGCATCGACGTCTGTTCACTAATGAAACTCATTTCCTGACTCGTCCTCGTACAGATGGTGCTGTTTTTATGAAAGCCGGTTATCCATGCATTGATTTATGGGCATTAGGAGGTGGCTATTACCATCATCCTAAAGATAATATCCGATCCATCAACCCCGATATCCTTCGAGCTGCAACCGAATGGTTATACTGGACTACTATTTTTATAGCAAACAAGTGAACAAATACAAGAAATCCCGACGAGCGCCACTCTGCCGGGATTTCTTTATTCAACCGATGCCATGTCTGCATTGTTCCATATATGTGTTGTGTTATTGTTGGGTCAGATATTCCTTGTACATCTTCTCTATTTCCTTTATGGGAATATCCAATGCACTCACTTGTCTGAAAAACTCCGGCAATTCTTCATGCAGAAATATATCTTTACGCAAAGTGATAATCCGGTCTTTAGCCCCTGCCGATACAAAATAACCGATACCGCGTTTATTATAAATAATCTCTTGTCCTTGAAGGTAATCATACGTACGGACCACTGTATTTGCATTCACCTCCACCGTGGCGGCGTATTCTCTGACAGACGGAATACGCCCTTCCTCGGCATATTGTCCTTGCAGGATTTCATCATTTATCCGGTCGGCTATCTGCAAGTAAATGGATTTACTTTCTTTAAATTTCATAGCAAACGGAATTTAGGTTTAACAACTTGCGAACGGGTAAAAAGCTGGTAACTCAGCCACCAGTTAAACATAGTGAATGCACTGAAAAACGCTACTCCTAACGAAAGTAACTTGTTTAATGTCATCCACTGGAAATTAGTTTCCAGCCACTCAGAAAAACTGCGCATATTGTCATCTCCTATCCATGAAAGAATGTGCACCGATAAAACAGAAAACAGAATAGAAATAAGCATCAAAGCACCCAATGTCTTGAAAAAAGGTTTCTTATACCAATAATTTCCCCCTAGAATATACAATGAATGTGACCATAACAGGAAAGCCCATCCGCACAATTCACCCAACCAATTCTGGTACGGCATATTCATAGCATAGCCTGATCCCCTATATATCTGCTCACCATCTACCGAAGCCATAGAAAGAAGGTTATACAAAACAGATTGATGGAATGTTTCAGGCACATTAAATAAAGGAAGTAACAGATAACGGGTAATTTCCGCCAATGACGCCGCAACAAAGACAGCCGCAGCCAATCCTACCGTAACAATCAAGAATCGTGCTACAAATTTCTCTATCATAGTTGCCGGAAGCATCAAAAAAGCGATACGTTTTTCTTTTGTAATCATATTTTCCATAATGTTAGCAGCATAGACAATGCCAAAAATACCGATGATAAAAGCAAAGGTTCCCATTATATTAGAACAATAATGCTGAAAAGCCATTTGAGAATCACTATACGTCACCTGTTTCGACATTGTGAGCACCATTACCAATGCAAATGCAGCATAAATTCCGATCAGACGATAAAGATTTGTTTTCCAATTTTCCATAATCTCGCGTTTCATTACCATTGCAATACGCGAAAAGCTAAAGAATTTATTCGTATCCATAGTGTGTTTGTATTACTTGTTAAACAGAAATTGCATTTTTTCTCTCTCTGTCAGCATAGCGTTAAATAATACTTCCAGGTTCAGATTCGTTTCCTCATTATACGTATTCGGAAAAATTACGCTGTTTCCCTGGACGGACGGCTGAACATACAATGCTGTATCCGTCGATTCATTCATTCCTTGCTCTACAAAATAAAGTTTCTCACAGATCGTCTTTACCGATTCATTCAATAATACGCGGGTTCCATCAATAATAACCACATGATCCAGCAGGCTGTCAATATCTCTCACCTGGTGCGTAGAGATGATGACTGCTTTTTCATCGGTCATGCCCGAAGCGATTACTTTACGAAACTGACTTTTAGAAGGAATATCCAATCCATTGCTAGGTTCGTCCATAACCAATAAAGAGGTATTGGTAGCTAATGCAAAGCACATAAATACTTTCTTCTTCTGCCCCATCGAAAGTTCACCCAAATGAATATCTTCATTCATATCAAAATCATGAAGGCAGGCATTCAAAAGCTCATTGCTAAAATTCGGATAGAACGGTGTGTTCAGTTTTAAGTATCGTTTCAAACTGACTGATGGCAAAGCAAACTCTTCAGGCACTAGAAACATATCCTGCAAAGTCAGGGGATAGCGCATGGAAACATCTACCCCTTTGTAAAGTACCTGTCCGGCCTGAGGACGAAGCAGACCTGTCATTAAATAGAGCAAAGTAGATTTACCTGTACCGTTCTTTCCTAAAAGACCGTAAACTGAACCTTTATCCAGCGTCAACGAGAAGTCATTAAAGACACTCTGTTTTTTCTTTCCATAACTGAAAGATAAGTTCTTTATTTCAATCATCATTGTGTTTATGTTTTTATTAGTTATTTAGTGTACTAGTTCATTAGTATACTACAAATATATATAGTTTATTTGAATAAACAAGAAGTATAGCCAATGTTTAACTTTCGTTAATCTCTAAACAAATTAAGCGGGCAGCAACTAAGTACTGTCCGCTCAACCCAAATGATAAATGAAAAAAAGAAGGACTATTTAATTCCTCCTAGTGCCTTAGTAGCAGTTTCGTTCTCAGGATCAATTTCCAATATTTTATTCCAATACTGTTTTGACTGGTTATAATCCTCTTTTACAAAATAATAATACCCCAAATAGCTGTTACATTCTACCAATACTGATTTAGTAGCATCAGGCTTCTGTTCCAGAATACTCAGTGCAGCCTCATAATACGGCTTTGCCAGTCCCTGAGTGGTTTCAGGATCACGCAAAGAATTAACACGGGCACGCCAAAAATTTCCCAAATAGTTATCAGGAACTTTAACAGCCACCTGTGCAAAAATAGTATCGGCTTCAGCCAAATATGTCGGTTGTTTATCCTGATAAGCCGAATCGGTAGCAGCATAATAGTTCAAACGACCATATAAAAAGAGATCACTAATATCCGGGGAGCTTTTCATTTCATCCAGATAATTCTTATAAGCTTCTATCGCTTTCGGAAAATCACGTTTCTTCTCGTACACATCAGAGATATCTTTATAAATTTCCGTATGGGACTTATCCATAGACAATGCTTTGTTAAATTGTACCACTGCTTCTTCGTATTGCTTGTCCGCTTCCAGTAAACGAGCGAAATAAACATAGTCCAAGTATACATAATCCGGATTACCGGGATTAGCGAAGAATGTAGCAGCAGCTTCCAATCCTGTCTTATAGTCTTTTAATTCTAAATAATCATACATTGCCAGACGTTTCAGCACATGATTTTCTGGTGCAAGTTCCAAACCTTTCTTCACCATATCCAAAGACTGTGCATAATCTTTATTCAGATATAACAGCATGGCATAGCGGGTATAGTCCTGCTCAGTGGGAGTACCTACTTTCAGATAATTTTCGTATGCTTCTTTTGCCTTACCATATTGCCCCATAGTATAATATACATCCGCCAGTTCCTTACTGATGCGATTATCCTCCGGAGTTTTGGACTGTAAGCGCATCAACATATCCAATGACAGTTGAGGTCTACGCCTTTATATACCTGTGCATATTTAAAATAAGCTTCACTACAGTCCTCATCCAAATAAATAGCCTGATTGTAATCGCTGCTAGCTTTATTCACATCATTCAAATTCAATGCTATATCACCACTCAGTAGATAAGCCACAGCACATTTACTGTTTATATCTTTAGCGCGTTGCGCATATTCGGCAGCTTCTGCCGTTTTCCCTTGATCTAGATAAGCCCGGCCTATCTCTACCAACAAAAAGGCATTCTTCTTATTCTTACCTTTCAATAATTCATCAAAAGCCTCAGAAGCTTTTGCTGGATCCTCCTTTATCATCGTGGCAGCCTGCTTCACCTGTAGCGACCATTCACTACCCGGCGATTTCTGTCCCCACATGGTTACAGCCAGGCACAAGCTCATCACGATTAATACTAATTTCTTCATGGTTCTTCTTTTTTGTTCATTTATATTCCTCTTTTACATCTACAATCCGCACAGGAGCTGTTGCAGGCACCAATCCTGACTTCAGAATGATACGTTGCCCCCGGAAGTCTGTCAGAAATGAAGTCAGACCACTAGGCAAGCCACTTTTAGGATCATTAAGTAAAATGTACACACTGCGGGTTAATGGATACTGATTTAAAGCCAGATAAGCTTGATAAGGCCTGAAACTATTTTCCACTGTAGCCGAATCCGCACGACTGACAGCCATTATCCGAATGGCGTCATTAAAAGAGAGTCGCGTACTATCCGCAGGATTACCTATCCAGTTGACACCGATAACCCCTAAAGCTGCGGGGGTTTTAGCCACATACGAAATCACCTCCGGATTTGTTTTTTGTGCCTTCAAATCTTCCGATAGAGGCTTACCACCGCAGATCGAGTCGAGTACATAATGTACAGTACTCGAATTGGGATTATCAAATACCAGTTGAAGCGCACCTAGACGGGAATCAGGATTCAACTGTTTCCAGTCAGTAATTTTCCCCGTCAGTATCTCCTTAAATTGTTCAACTGTAATTAATGAATCTGCATTTTGCTTGTTTACTATCAAAGCTAAACCATCCGTTGCCATCTTTACAGATACAGGAAAGAATTTCTTGTCATTGAAAAATGCCATTTCCTGTCGAGTCAGTTGCCTCGTGGTTATAGCCAAACGTACACTGTCCGCCAACAAAAGTTTCATGGCTTTCACTTCACTGCAATACTGGATGCACGGTAGCATCCGGCGTTAATGCATGGAATACCTGCAATTCTTCTTCCGCAATGGGACGGAATGTCTCGTCCACAGCTATCGTAATTGTGCCCGAAGTCAACGTATCGTCTTCCCCTGGTTTGGGTTTGTTGCCACAGCCCGAAAACAACAGCAGCAAAACAACCGACAATGCAATATACAGCTTCATCATATATAGATATTATTGTAGCTTAAAAGTTATAGGAACGGTATAGTACACGGGAACATTACGTCCGTTCTGTTTTCCCGGAATCCACTTCGGCAATGACTGGATTACACGGATTGCTTCCTTGTCACAGTACGGGTCCAATGAACGCATCACCTTTACATCCTTCACATCTCCTGTAGCCGAAACTACAAAACGGACAAACACTTTACCCTGTATTCCATTTTCTTGCGCAATGGTAGGATAACGCAGATTCTTTGCTATAAAAGACAGCAATTCTCTATCACCACCTGGAAACTGAGGCATCTGTTCTACCATAGTATATGGTTTTTCTTCTGCTTCGGGAGCTTTAGTTATCACTTCTTTCAGTTCAGCAATATCCTTACCGTTCAATTCGTCATTACCTTTCACATCGGCAATGGAGATAGCTACCTTAGTCTGAGTCAATTCTTCCTGACTCTTTATCTCTTCATCATCACGCACTTCCTCATCTTTTTTGATAACAGGAGCCGTAAATTTGATAGAGCTTTTCAGAGCGGGAGGGGGAGCCACCGGTTCCACTTTCTTGAACTCTTCCTGTTTTACTTCAGGTTCTTCCAGTTGTGACAATGTAGTCACTTCCGTCATTACCTCTTTCTGCTTCGGAGTAGCCAGTTTTACCAATGTCGGTATGCTGAATCCTACGGCAGCAATTATCACTACAATCACCATCGCCACGTGTGACGTTTCGGTGAATTGGCCCGCATCTTATAGGCACCGTATGCCTTATTCTTACCTTGGAATACCAGTTCACACCATTCGGGTGAGGTCAAATCTATTTTTGCCATTTTCTTTTCCTCCTTTTAAAAGTGTGTTACTATTCCACGATATCTCTACTCAGATCACCTTTCGTATCATAATTCTTGATCAAGAACTGATCCGCATCAACGATATCTGTTATCACATACTTACCTATATTGCATATTTGCATTTCATCCAGAGCATCAATCAGATTTTTATATGAAGAATCATCCGTCGCCTTTATGATGACAGTCGGCGTATCCTTTCCGCTTTTTATTTCAGAAAGTTTCTTCGTGTAATCTTCCTCTGATATCTTTAAATCAGCTTTCTGTTTTTTCAGTTCGTTTACCTCACGAACTGCCACCGAGTTCTTTTTAAGAAGAATGGAACGCAGACCATCCGCATTATACGAAGTTTCCTTCAGCGAAGTATAGTCTTTATAGTTAGGTTCTCCTTCATAGTAATACAATTTATCTCCTCCTGCCAGCAGCAAAGTTATTGCCTGTGAAGCCTTCACCTTACTCTGTTGTTCTTCAGTGATATTCTTGTCATTGCTCGGCATACTTATTTCCATCGTCTGAGGTTTGCTCAACGTGGTACACAGCATAAAAAAAGTAATCAGCAACATATTCATATCCACCATAGGTGTAAAATCTACGCGGACAGTCATTTTCTTTTGCTTGGATCCTTTTCCTTTTTTGCCGCTTTCTTGTACTTCAGCACTCATAATTATTCAGTTTTATTTATCAGAAGTAGTCTTCAGAGAAGTAATCAGATTGTACCGATTCTCTCTGAGATCCTGAAGTGAGCTCATTACATTTTTAATCACAGCGTAGGGAGTTGACGCATCAGCTTTGATAGCAATGCGTAAATCAGGATTCACCTGACGAGCATTACGTACCCACGATTTAAACTGATTATCTGTGCTGTCACAGGGAATACCTTCATTTTTCAACAGTTTATCCTGCTGTTCAGTAGGTAAATCCAAAAATTTCTGCATGCTTCTCATCGGAACACCAAACGTAGAAGCTGTCACAAATTTCTTTTCCTGCTCAGGAGTAAAGTCAACTCCGTACTCCTCACCCATCTTCTCCAATACAGCCTTCATATCGGGCTGTTTGTCGAGGCTCATAAATATTTTCCCTTGCGGATCCACCAAAATCTGAAGGATATTCGTTTCCGGAATCTTGATTTCTGAAACGGAGGCCGGAGTAAACACCTGCACCGGTTCCTTCTTCACAAATGTTGAAGTCAACATAAAGAAGGTAAGCAACAATACAGTAACGTCACTCATAGCTGTCATATCTATGAACGTACTTTTCTTTTTAATCTTTGCTCTACCCATAGTAGTTCATTTTAAAGGGGTGGCACGATTATTTATGAGAAGCCGCAAAGGTCTGTACAATAGAGAAACCTACTTCATCGAGGCTGTAAGTCAATTTATCAATCTTATTAGTGTAGTAGTTATAAGCAATAACCGCCAATGCACCTGTCAAGATACCAAATGCTGTATTGATCAACGCTTCGGAAATACCTTGCGATAATGCCATTGAGTCTGTACCACCACCAGCAGACAAAGCTGCAAATGAACGAATCATACCGATTACCGTACCAAGCAATCCCATCAGTACCCAGTGTAGTAATAGTACCGATAATTGGTAAATTCTGCTCCATCATAGGAAGTTCCAGTGCAGTAGCTTCTTCCAATTCTTTTTGAATGGCCAAGACTTTCTGGTCTTTGGATAGAGTCTCATCGTTTTCAACTTCAGCATACTTTTTCAAAGTAGAGGTAACAACATTAGCGACAGAGCCACCTTGTTTATCGCAAAGTTCCTGTGCTTTCTTCATATCTCCGGTAGCCAAAGCCGATTTGATATTAGCGACAAATTTCACCAGCGAGCCTTTACCAAAAGCCGAACGGATAGCAAAATAACGTTCAATACTCAATGCTATGACAGTGAGCAACAAGGTTTGAATAATAGGAACCACAATACCCCCTTTATAAATAGTTCCCAGGAAATTACCCGGCAACGGATGATTATTAGGGTCATTGTTCATAAAATTAGCTGGATTTCCCAGTAAAAAGTTATATATACAAATTGCAATGATAAAGCAGCATATAATTACCCAACCTGCATTTTTAATACCTACAATCTTATTAGTAGTTTTATTTTGAATAGCTTCCATGATATGTTTTAATTAATCGTTATAGTTTAAAAAAAGATAATTCGAGACCAACCCCGACACTCTGCAGGGCGTCGGAGGAGGTTAAACAACTAAATTTATAACGATTAATTAAATCAAGATGCGTCTCAGCGTGAACACAAAATAATGACATGCCGGAGACACACAATGAATGGGATTAGACGGAAAGATTTTGGCGCGGTCAATAGCCAATAATTCCTCCCGTAGTGAAAAACGTCCTATGAGAATTTTTAAGAAGTTCTGTTGAAGTTCCTCTGCTCTACGGATACGAAGATCGTCAGGCACTAATTTAGTTAATACCTGCTGTTGTCCTGTCAGCAAAGAAGTAGTGAAAGACATGGTTTCCAATGTACCATGGTCAGACGGCGTATTCTCTTGAGATTCCGTAGTAGTAGCATACCTGTCAATGGCGGAAGATACAACATCCGCATCGACTCCCTGATAGTTCAGCATTACAAGCAGGGCGATTAATCCTATTTTGACAATAAGCTTCATTGACTACTGATTTCGCAAGATTCTCGGTTTATATTATTGAAACAATTCTATTGTTTTATTTGTTCACACAGACCTAAAAATTACTCAAGTGTTTTTATACTGAAGTTTTATTTTATAAGTTTTCTCTCATGAATTATTCAAAATTCACGTAGCAAATATAGTAAATATATTCGATAATCATAAAAAGATTACGAAATAAATTTCCTTTTTTAACTCCTTTTCTAATTCCAAATTATAATGCTCATTCTTTAGTTAAATATGCTCAATGATAGAATCATTGCAAAGCCTATTAATAGGGTATTTATGCTCCAAAATTTCACCTGTTTTATTATCATAAGTA